>ERZ1106952.32-NODE-32-length-111485-cov-110.312411_pt1 | contig 111485 bp, 97 predicted proteins | sample MGYA00403677_ERZ1106952 | MGnify/ENA primary metagenome ERZ1106952 (study PRJEB35170, sample SAMEA104062415) | human gut metagenome | biome: human gut; feature: human-associated habitat; material: faeces | place: Denmark | collected 2012-05-14 ... | reverse complement strand
CGCAACAATACGTTGCGCCCGCCGTTTTATAAAAATATTGACAATCCGCGCTGTTCCACGTATAATAAAAAACAGGAGGGAAGCGTATGCAAATCGGAGAAAAAATAGCCGCGCTTCGCCGCGAAAAGGGCGTCACACAGGCAGAACTTGCGGACAGACTGCATTTTACCCGTCAGGCGGTGTCCAACTGGGAGAGGGGAGTGACCGAGCCGGATGCGCATACGCTGCCCGTGATCGCTGCCTATTTCGGCATTTCGACGGACGAACTGCTGGGCATTTCGCCCCAGCCGCAGACTGATGCGCAAGCCGGCGGGAACAATGCCGATCATTCCCGAATGATCGGCTTCGGGCATGCAGAGGCCGTTTCTGCCGCAAAAGCGCTGCGCGTTCTGCTTTGGATTTATGCATGGCTGTATGCGGCGCAAATGTTGTTTTCGTTTCCTTCCGAATCGGGTCTATATGTGTTTTTCGGCAGAGTGTTCTACTTTTTTGCCGCGGCGGCAAAACTTACTGTTTTCGTCCTGTTTCTGTTTGCAAAGCAGTCGGGCGGCCGCCCCGCGCTGCGCGTTGTATTTTTTGTCTGCTTTGCGGCGGGCGAAATTTTTTCATTTGCACTCCTGTCCGACGACGTCGTGCTTGCGCTTGTATTCGGTATTGCCGCTCTTTTGCTTTTACCGGCAACGCTGGCATTGGCACCCGTAACTTTCCGCACGAAAAACAAGCGTGCACAGCGGCGTTGTTTTATTGCGATCGGCTGTTATTTGGCGCTGTCCGCGGCGGCGATCGTTGCGGAGGCGTTCGCGCCGGAAAGCGTTCAAAGCACCCGCCCGCAGTATCTGCCCTTCATAGATACTTTTTTGGCCCAGTGCGCCGACGCGGCATATATCATCCTCCTGTTTATTTTGGAACGCGCCCTTTGCGACCGCATAAAGGGGGATAAACGCATCGGCGGATCGGAAGGCGGAGATATCTTTGAACTTCCTCCGGCAGAAAAATTGCCCGTATTTCAAAAATCGGTTTTGCCGAACGTATTTTTTATTTGTTTTATACTTCCGTTCTTATCCCTTTTTTCGCAGATGCACACCAATGTTTCGGCCGATTTTTATGTTTCTCTTTTCTTTTTTCCCTTGCTGTCCGGCGCAATGTTCTTTATCGGAAAAGAGGGAAAACATCCCGCCTTAACCGTGGCGATCGGCGTGCTTTGGTGCGCCAACATGTTCTATTCCTTTTATTTGTATTCCTTTTTTGTTGTCGCGCCCGCTTCTCCCATACACAGCCTGTACTTTGCCGACGCATGTCCGAATATTGTGTTGTGGCCCGTACTGTATGCGGCTGTACTGTTCGGGTTCCGCGCTGAAAAAGGCGTCCGCCGTCCGGTGGGCATTGCGCTGTGCTGTCTGTTTCTCACTGTTGCAGTCCTTTTGGTCGGCGCGGGCGTATATTATCTCGCAGCGGTTGAAGAGGGGTATGCCCCTGTAGTCGCGTTTTTTCTCATGTACGGCTTTTCGCTGCTGCTCTTTTTAACGCACTTTTTGACGCAGGACAGAATGGTGACGCAAAATTTTGACAACTGATCGCATGATATACATATGCGGCGGGCGGAAATCTCTGATTTCCGCTTTTTTTCCGCCGTTTGTCATGCCTGTGCGGGCAATGAGAAAAAATATGGGGAAGACAACGAAAAACGCTTTGCAAAACAGAATGTTTGTGCTAAAATACTATAACGGATTAAAATAAATCGGCAGATTTTTTAGGAGAAAGTTTATGAAATACACAGTCGAAGCCAATGAAAAGAGCACCGTCAAAATTACGATGACATTTGATAAGGCAGAATGGGACGCCGCAAACACGAAGGCGTACGAGCAGACCCGCGGCAGATTTTTTGTCAACGGATTCCGCAAGGGCAAGGCTCCCAAACACGTGATCGAACTCAATTACGGCAAGGGCGTTTTTTACGAAGACGCGCTCAATAACCTGTACGGCGATCACTATTACGATATCATCGAAAAGGAAAAGGACAACTTTACCGCGGTCGGCCAGCCTGAACTTTCCGTGGGCGACATCTCCGAAAACGGCGCGACGCTCATCGCCGTGACCCCCGTAAAGCCTGACGTCAAACTGGGTGCTTACAAGGGTATAAACATCGAAAAAGTGGAGTATAATGTTAAGGACGAAGACGTGGATGCGGAACTGAAGAGATTGCAGGAACGCAATTCCCGCCTTGTGGAAGTGACGGACAGGGCCGCCGAAAACGGCGATACCGCGACCATCGATTTTTCGGGCAGCGTCAACGGCGAAAAGTTCGAGGGCGGCACATCCGAAAATTATCCTCTCGTTTTGGGCAGCGGCTCGTTTATCCCCGGTTTCGAAGAGCAGGTCGTGGGCATGAAGACGGGCGAGGAAAAGGACGTCAAGGTCAAATTCCCCGACGACTATCAGGCAGAAGAACTCAAGGGCAAGGATGCGGTATTTGCCGTAAAACTCAATAAGATCGAAAAGAAAGAACTGCCCGAAGTGAACGATGAGTTCATCAAGGACGCCGCGGGTGCGGAAAGCGTGGACGCATATAAAAAGGAGACGCGCGAACGCCTCGAAAAGCAGGCGAAAGAAAAGGGCGATGCCGAGACGGAAAACAATATCGTCAAGGCGATCACCGAAACGGCGGAGACGGAGATCCCCGAAGCCATGATCGAAAATCAGATCGACATCATGGTCCGCAATGCGGAATATCGCCTCGGCATGCAGTACGGCGGGATCAAACTTGCAGATTATCTCAAATACATGGGCACGACGATGGAAGATTTCCGCAAGGGCTACCGCGCGCAGGCGGAAGAGACGGTCAAGAGCCAACTCGTCATCGACAAGATCATCCGCGAGGAGAACATCAAGGCAGAGGACGCCGAAATCGAGGCGAAACTCGAAGAGTTTGCCAAGTCTGCGGGCAAATCGCTAGAAGATTACAAAAAAGACGTGAGCGATTCGCAGAGGGAATATATCGCGAACGATATCGTCATCAACAAACTGTTTGATTTCCTCAAAGCGAACAACAATATGACGGCAAAGGCGGAGGAGAAGAAACCCGCCGCGAAAAAGACGACCGCAAAAAAATCCGCGGCGAAATCCGCCGAAGAAAAGAGCGGGGAAGAAAAACCTGCGGCTAAGAAGACGGCTGCGAAAAAGCCCGCCGCGAAAAAAGAGGAAGAAAAAGCGGAGTAATGTTCCGACAGCGCAAAACGGCGCGAGGAGTGAAAATGAAACAAGATATTTCCATGAATCTGATCCCCATGGTCGTCGAACAGTCGAGCAGGGGAGAGCGTTCTTACGATATTTATTCGAGGCTGCTTGAAGACCGCATCATCTTTCTTTCGGGCGAGATCAACGACGGCATGGCGAACACCATCGTCGCGCAGTTGATCTATCTTGAAGCCAAGGATATGAACAAAGATATCAGCCTGTACATCAACAGCCCCGGCGGCAGCGTGTCCGCAGGGCTTGCGATCTACGATACGATGCAGTATATCCATTGCGACGTTTCGACCATCTGCATCGGGCTGGCGGCAAGCATGGGCGCCTTCCTTCTTTCCAGCGGAACGAAGGGCAAGCGTTTCGCCCTTCCCAACAGCGAGATCATGATTCATCAGCCGCTCGGCGGCGCGCAGGGTCAGGCGAGCGACATCAAGATCCAGGCGGAACATATCCTCAAGATCCGCGACAAAATGAACAGGATCCTGTCCGAAAATACGGGCAAGAGCGTCGCGGAGATCGAACGGGATACGGACAGAGACAATTATCTGTCCGCAGAAGAGGCGCAGAAATACGGCCTGATCGACAAAGTTTTTTATAACAGATAACTGAACAGTCAATTCAAAAGAGACCGTTGTTGGTCGCGCACGGGCGCGCAGGCAACGGTATCTTCATCGATAGCGGTTTTTGTCCGTACGGGCGAAAACCTGTAGGAGGCAACAGATCATGAAAGACGAACAGCAGTTCTGCTCTTTTTGCGGAAAAGAAAAGAGCAAGGTAAAGCGTCTCGTCGCGGGGCCGAACGGCCTGAACATCTGCGACGAATGCATCGAGATCTGCAACGAAGAGATTAAATCGGTCGCGGGCACGTCTGCGGAGACCGTAGAACTGAAAAAACCGGCCGAGATCAAAGCGGAACTCGACAAATACATCGTCGGGCAGGATAAGGCGAAGAAGGTGCTTTCCGTCGCGGTGTATAATCATTATAAGCGTATCAACAGCGAGATCACGCCTTCCGACGACGGAGTGGAGATCGAAAAGAGCAACATTTTGCTTTTGGGGCCTACGGGCTGCGGCAAGACACTTCTTGCGCGCACGCTTGCAAGGATCCTCAACGTGCCGTTTGCCACGACGGACGCCACCACGCTTACCGAAGCGGGTTATGTGGGCGAAGATGTGGAAAATATCCTTCTCAAACTGATACAGAACGCCGATTACGACATCGAAAAGGCAGAGCGCGGCATCATATATATCGACGAGATAGACAAGATCGCGCGGAAAAGCGAAAATGTTTCCATCACGCGCGACGTTTCGGGCGAAGGCGTACAGCAGGCGCTGTTGAAAATTATCGAAAGCACGATCGCCAGCGTTCCCCCGCAGGGCGGCAGAAAACACCCGCAGCAGGAGTGCATGCGCATCGATACGACGAATATCCTGTTTATCTGCGGCGGCGCGTTCGTGGGGTTGGATAAAATCGTAGAAAAGCGCAAGGACGACACGTCTCTCGGGTTCGGCGGCAAAGTGCGCAGCCACGGCGAGATGGATTACGACGCGCTCGACGACGTAAAGCCGCAGGATCTGACCAAATTCGGCCTGATCCCCGAGTTTGTGGGCAGGGTGCCCATCGTCGTAAGTTTGCAGCCGCTCGACGAAAATGCGCTCGTAAAGATTTTGACCGAACCGAAAAACGCGATCATCAAACAATATCAGAAACTGGTCGGCATGGACGGGGTGAAACTTTCCTTCGATCCCGCCGCGGTGAGCGAGATCGCGAATACCGCCATCCGCCTCAAAACGGGGGCGAGGGGATTGCGCACCATCATCGAGAACCTTATGACGGACGTCATGTACGATATCCCCACCAGCGATAATATCAGCGAAGTGAAGATCACGCGAGAATGCGTGCTCGGCACTGCGAAACCGGAAGTGATCAAAAAGAGCGCGTAAGCGCCTGAAAAAGGGCGGCCCGAACTGCGGACCGCCCTTTTTACAATAAAAAGTAAAAAGCCGCCCGTAAAAAGGACGGCTTTATTTTTGTATAACGAAAACCCCGCGATAGTCGCGGGGTTCAGAGAAGGCTAAGCCGATGAGGAAGACAAAAGGACTCCGATAGTGTAAAATGAGAACTGACCTGCCAGTCAGAAAAAGAATACACAATCGGAGGATATCATAATGCAGGAGCAAAACAATATCGTAAACAGTTTAGCACATACGAAATGGAATTGCAAGTACCATACCCCGCGTTTCCACGCGGGGATTTTTATTCGGTGCTTGCAAGCGGAAAAGAATATTTATTTAATTTTGAAGAAGCCTTGCGCGGCAGATATTACTGTGATATAATAAAGTTACGATAAGGAGGTTGCGCAATGAAAGTCAGATATCTCGGAACAGCGGCTTATGAAGGAGTTCCTTCATTGTTTTGTCAGTGCAGGGTGTGTAAAGAGTCAATGAAAAAGGGCGGAAGGAATCTGAGATCAAGGTCTCAGATGCTGGTAAATGACGATTTATTGATCGATTTTCCTCCGGACACGGTTTGGCACGCTCATAAATACGGTATAGATTGGAGCAAGATAGGTAACTGTCTGATCACGCACAGTCACAGCGATCATCTGTACCCCGAAGATATGCTAATGGCGCACCCGGGATACAGTCACGATATAAGGCCTATAAAATATTTTTCAGGCGAAAGCGGCGCAACGGCAATGCGTAAATGTATCGGCGGTATCTGTCCCGAGCGTGCGGATATAGAAGTAGTATCAGCGGGGCAGAAATTTACGGCGGGCGGATATAAAGTTCTCGCCCTTTCGGCAAACCATTCCAAGGACACGTCTCCGCTGATCTATGCGATAGAAAAGGACGGAAAGAGAATGCTCTACGCGCACGATACGGGTATATTTCCGGAAGACGTATGGGAACCCCTTCGTGCGTTCGGCAGATTGGATTTTATATCTTTTGACTGTACGGGCTGTCTTGCGGGTATGGACGACGAATTTTATGAATGGAAAGACGGGCATATGAGTCTGAGGTCCAATTTGAGAATGCTGGATCGAATGAAGGCGTTGGGCATTGCAGACGGTAAGACGGTTGTAGCGGTCAGCCATTTTTCGCACAACGGTGCAAAGACTTATGACGAAATGGCAGAAGGCGCAAAGAATTATGGCGTGATCGTGGCATACGACGGACTGGAAATAGAGTTCTGAAAAAAATCAGACAGAAAAACAACGGCGAAGATTTTTCTTCGCCGTTGTTTTATTGGCGCTTTAGCATAAATAAACCCCAGTTTTACTGGGGGGGGAGGCAAAAGAACTTCAGTAAATAAAAACCTCTGTGTTATAATAGTGAAGGTTTGGCGACCGCATCACTAAGAATAACAGGAGGTTTTTATCAAATGAAGAATGAAATTAAACATACAGCACATTCGACATGCATGGCTGGCAGGCCGATAAAAAGCGCACTTGTGCGCAGCCGGTAAAGTTTAGGGTTATACCCGAAAATGAAATACCCCGCGTTTCCACGCGGGGATTTTTATTCGGTGCCGAAGCGCGCCGCTTCAAAAACATTTTGAGATCAGCGCATCTTGTTTTTCATGCTCGCTTCATAACATAAAACGGTCGCGGCAACGCCCACGTTGAGCGAATCGCACTTGCCCAGCATGGGAATGGCGATCATTTTATATTCCTCGTCGTACCATTCGCGCGTTATGCCGTAACGCTCGCTTCCCATTACGAGCGCGGTTTTTATGCCGAACGGTTCATCGTAATAGTACTTTTCCGCCCGCGTATCCGCAAGATAAACGGTAAAGCCGTGTTCTTTGAGCCACTTGCGGCAGAGGGCGACGCTTTCAAATTCGAATACGGGAACGGAGAGGATGGCGCCCTGGCTGCCTTTGATGAGTTTGGGATGCGTCAGCCGCGCTTTCCGGTTGCATAAAAATACGCCGTCCAGTCCCGCGCCGTCCGCCATGCGCAGCATCGTGCCCACGTTCCCCGGGATCTCGATGCCGTCCAAAACCAGAATGACCGCATTTTTCGGCGGGTTGAAAGAGGCGATATCGTGCGAGGGGAGTCTGGCAAGCGCCATCAGCCCGTCCGGCTGCCCGCGTTCGGAGATCTTTTCAAACGTCTTTTCCGAAACGGTATATAAAAGATCCGTTTTTCCGGCAAGTTTCTCTGCAAGTTCGCAGGCTTCGGGCGTGCGGATATGGTCGGGGCAGAGGATGAGCGAATCGATCGGGGTGTCGAATTGTTCGCACATTTTCAGGATCCATATCCCTTCCGCAACGAAAAGTTTGTGCGGGTTGGGTTTTGAATTGGAAAGAATGCCCTTGATCTGCTTGATCTTCGGGTTTTGTTCGCCGATCGGCAGAAATGCATGCCGCCCGATCACTTCTTGAATGTCCATAGGCAAATATTAGCAGAATTTTTACGATAAGTCAAGCCGTACGCAAGCGGGGAGAGGAAACGATCCGTAGGAAAAAATCAAAAAGTCCCTCTGCGGCAATTTGCCGCAGAGGGACTTTGGGTTATCCCTCGTATTCCTGGAACAGATCGGGGGCGGCATGCCCCATAATGGAATACTGCGCTTCGATGTCGATCGTTCGGTTGCTATCGTTCAAAGTAATGTCATATCCTGCGTAAGAGCCGCTGGCCAAAGTGTTTCTGACTCCGTGTATGTGCGCATCCGTTCTGGAGCACGCAACGGGGTGAACGAGCAGGTTGTGGCCGTAAATATAATTCTTTGAATTGCTCAGTCAGGTACGCATCTGCGAATCGTCCGTTGCGGGAACGTAAATTTTCAGATCTTTATGGGCGGTAAACGCGCCGCCTTCGATCATCACGTCAGAAACGCCGTTATATTCGTCTTCGTCTCCCTCCATGGTAACCGAGGCGAGTTTGATATGGGAAAAAGCGTCTTCCTGCACGCGCGAGACATCCGCTCCGACAACTACATTCTCGATGAATTGATTGTAAGAGGCCGCATGGTTAAAGACCTGACTGAACCCCGAAACGGTATACGTTTTGGTTTCTTTGTCATAATTTGCCTGCGGTTCGCTCGCCGCGGGCAAAAGCCGCAGGATCTTCGCTCCGCCCTCGTCCGTCTGAATGAGCGCGCCGTTTTCGACGGAAAATTCACCTTCGCCGGATACGGTGATGCTCTTCAGATTTTTCAGCCCCGCAAGCGCGTTATAATCGATCATGGAAATGTCTGCGGGAAAACCCGCGATCTCTTCGATGGACGACAGATTGAACGCATACGCGCCGATGCTGAAATAGACGCTCAGATCATCTGCAAAGGTCAGTTTTTTGAGCGAACTCTCTTCCAGCGCGTTTTCCGCGATCCCGTCCACTTCCAGTCCGCGGAATTTTGCGGGAACGGTCGCTTCGGTCGCGCCCTCTTCCGCACCGATCACGTGCACGTCTCTGTCTTTGACCTCAAAAACGAGCCCGTTTTCGGTATAGGTGCCGTTTTTCGGAGCGTTCCCTCCGCTTCCGCCGCAGGCGGCGAAAGCGACGGCCATACTCAGCAGGATCAGAGTAAGAATGGACGTAAATAATTTTTTCATATTCAACAAGACCTCCTTATTTGGTCACGGTTATTATATCATAGTATTTTCGGTTCAGTCAACTTCCGTAAATATAAAGTGGCAACGGATTTTTTTGCCGCATACATTGTAAGAGAACCTATTTACGGCGGCAAAATTATGAACAAAGGATACGGTCGCACCGCATTATCATGTTATGCGGGCGTAGTGAATCAGTCAATCATCACCAATGTCACCGCTCTTTTATTCGTGCCCTTTATCCAACTGTACGGATTTTCGCTCGTACGTCTCGGGCTTCTGACGGCGGTCAATTTTGCCGCGCAGGTATGCGCGGATCTGTTTTTGCTCTTTTTTATCGACAAGTGTTCGCTGAAAAAGTTGGCGATCGCCGCTTCCGCCATGAGTTTTGCGGGGCTTTTGTTTTACGGTTTCGCGCCCTTGCTCTTTTCGGGGGATCTCGTATATGCGGGCATCGTGCTCGCGACCTGCGTCTTTGCCTTTTCGGGCGGCATGCTCGAAGTCGTGCTCTCTAACGTGGCGGACAGATTGCCGTCCGGCTCCGGGGTTTCCATCTGCCTGTTGCATACGGCGTACGCCTGGACGCAGGTCGCGCTCGCGGCCGTCGTCTGGCTGTGGCTCGGCGTGTTCGGCACAAGGTGCTGGAATTTCGTCATGTTCCTGTTCGCCCTCATTCCCGCCGCGACGCTCGCGCTCCTTGCACGGGCAAAAATAGATCGGGGCGAGGGGTGCGTCAAAGTCAAAAGTACGATCGGCGGACTGTATTTTCTCGCCCTTGCGGCGGTGTTTTTCGGTTACGGGGCCGAAGTTACGCTCAATCAGTGGATCGCCGCTTTTGCCGGCGAGGCGTTGGGGCTGGGCGAATATGTCAGCGAATTTATCGGCATGGCCTTGTTTGCTGCGTTTTTGGGCGCGGGCGGGCTGATTTATGTGAAAGTTTCTTCAAAGCGCCGTAAGTTTCCGTTCCCCGCTCTCATCGTTTCCTCCGCAATCGCCGGAGGCTGTTATTTGGCCGTTGCGCTGTTGCCTTCGCCCGTTTTGGCGCTCGTGGCGGCAACGGTGTGCGGGCTGTTCGTCGGCGTTCTGTCTCCGGGCATCATGACCGCCGCAAGCGACAACCTTCCGCAGGCGGGCGCCTGGATGCTCGCCTCTTTGGCGGTCGCGGCGGATCTGGGAGCGGCGGCCCTTCCTGCTACGGCGGGAGCGCTTGCCGATATGTCAGGCATGCGGTTTGCCTTTTTGGTCTTGTCCGCAGTGCCTTTCGTGTCGGCCATTTTGCTCGTATTTATGGCAAAGCACGGCCGAGCAAAAAAACTTCCCGTTGACTTTCCGACAAACAATAAAAATACTTGACTTTTTATACTATGTATAATATAGTATAGAGGACTCACTTTTTTGAAGGACGCGCATGATTTCATAGATACATGCGCATATGCGAATGCTTACAGGGCAGGGGGACGGCATTCGCTTTTTGCCGGTGAGAAAGTAAAATACGGAAACGCCGCTTGATCCTTCGGGTATAAAGATGTTTCTGCGGCTGGTATGGAAACTGCGAAAATGGATAAAATGAGAAAAATGCAGTCAAAAGAAAAAGAAACACGCTCTTCCGAACCGGAAGCCGCGGCTTCCTGCGGCGAAAATACCGCGCTTGCGCCGGAACGCGCGGCCTCCCTGCAGGAAAAGAACGGCGCGGCGGAAAAAAAGAAGGGCGTTTACGGCGTTAAAATTTTCAATTATAAACTCGTCTATCTGCTCTTGATGGTGCTCGTCATGTCTTTTGCGGGGTTTGTGGTGGAAAATCTTTTCCGTCTTCTGCGCGACGGTGTGATCAACAGCCGCCGCCAGATCCTTCCCTTTTTGTTTGCCTACGGCATTGCGGTTTTCGTCATGTACGTTGCGATCGGGACGCCGCGCGAGATGCGCCTTTTCAAATGGAGCATCTTCAAAAAGGAAAGCAAACTCTCCTCCGCAAGCAAATACGTATGCTATTTTCTCGTCGTGTTCGCGTTCATTTTTTTCGGAGAGATGATGTTCGGCACGTTCGTCGAATGGGTCTCCGGCGTCGTCCTCTGGGATTATACGGGTATTCCTCTGCGGTTCACGAAGTACACGAGCATTCCCACGGCGCTCGGCCTTGCCGCGGGGATCCTGATCTTTATGCGGTTCGTGTTCGAACCTCTCATGAAAAAGTTTGAAAAAATGGACGAAAGCACCGCATGGATCATCGATCTTTCCGTTGGGATTCCCATCGTGATCGACTGGCTCGTCATGCTGATTCTGATGCTCGGGTTTCAGTTTTCCGAAAACTGGTGGAGCATCACACTTTGGTGAGTGCAATAAAACGCCCCGCCTTCCGTACCCGGAAGGCGGGGCGTATGTCCTGTTCGGGCATGTTTTTCGCTTTTTTGTTGCCCTTAATAGTCGGGCGCTTCGCAAGAAAAACGCGGCAAAGCGCGGAAAAATTAAAATTTCATGTTGTCGTCCGCAGCGTTTTGTTTTTGCGGTTTCTGGCGCGGATAATCGGAGAAAAAGGACACGTTTTTCGCGCGCATATTGTTCACGAAGAAAAAGAGGGGCGCGCCGAGCGCATAGACCCATACCGCTTCCGTCGCCGCAAGAGAGCCTGCGTACGTCCAATAGGTCGCGGCCTGCGTCCCGTAAGAGAGATCTCCGCACAAAAATACGATCACCACGGGGATCACCAGCGCATTGAAAAGTACGGGGAAAAATCCGCCGACGGCGAATTTTAAGGCGCTTTTTTTCAGCAGCCTGCCCGCAAAGTAAGTGCACAGCGCCGCGGCAAGCGTCGCGAGCGAACCGATGAATACGTCGTAGACCAAAAAGGGCGACGCCAGGTTGCTCAGCATACACCCGATATAAAGGGCGGGCACCGCTTCGGGAAAAAACAGGGGAAGGATGCACAGCGCTTCGGCGGGGCGGATCTGTAAAAACCCGTTATACGCGAGCGCGCCGAACGCATAGGTGAGCGCAACGTACAGCGCGGCGATCACGCCCGCTCTGCACAGCCGTTTCGTGACAATTTTTTGCATGATTCAGTTACCTCGGTTGTTTTTAGGTAGTGTTTTCCGAAAACCTACCGCACAAGAGGATAACAAAAAACCGCGCCGTTGTCAACAAATTTCGGCGCGGTGTGTGTAAAAATTGACGCTTTGGCGGGCTTTGAGGGTCAGGAGACGATGATGTTTTCCAGCAGCAGATAATCGAAATCCACCCCTTCCACGAAATCCCTCGGCAAAAATTTCACGTGGTTGAATTTCGCAAAGTTCATGATGTGCGTTTTCAAGAGTACGGGGGTGGGGCAGTCGAGTTCGCGGCAGATATCGAAAAGATAATTCAGAAAATGCGAATAGGTCAGTTTTTCGCCGCCCTCGTACACGAATTGTCTGCGTATTTTTCCGCCACGATAAATTTTTGCCCAAATTTTGAACATGCTCCGCACGGCCCTCTCGTTTTTCGAATCATTATATAGGAATTTTTCAAAAAAGTAAAATATAATTGACATATTTCCGACAAAAATATATACTATTTGAAAGAGAAGCCGAGGGCTCGTACGCCTGTTTTGCCTTCGGCAAGATTCCCGCTTCCGCTCGGCGGAGGCGCAAAAAGGAGCATGGAATGAAAAAACTGGAATCGGATATTTTGAAGATCCTCGAAGAAGACTGCCGCTATTCCGCCGCAAAGATCGCCGTCATGCTGGGCAAGACGGAGCAGGAGATCTGCGCCGCGATCGAGAGCATGGAGGAGCGGGGCGTGATCGTCAAATATACGGCGATCGTCAACGGGGAACGCCTTTCCGACGAGACTGTCCAGGCCCTCATCGAGGTGCGCGTGACCCCGCAGAAGACGAACGGGTTCGACGCCATTGCGGAGGAGATCTATCGTTTCGACGAGGTGAAGAGTTGCTATCTGATGAGCGGCGGGTTCGATCTGGCGGTATTTATCGAGGGCAAATCTTTGCGCGAAGTCGCGCGTTTTGTTACGGAAAGGCTGTCCACGATCGACGATATCCTCTCCACGGCGACGCATTTTATTCTCAAAAAATATAAGATCGAGGGCACGGTCGCGGACAGGGAAGACGCCGCCAACATGAGATTATCGGTGCAGCCATGAGGAAATTTGTCAATTCTAAAGCGGAAAACTTAAAACCGAGCGGCATACGCAAATTTTTCGACATCGTCTCGGAAATGAAAGACGCGATCTCCCTCGGCGTGGGGGAGCCGGATTTCATCACGCCGTGGAATATCCGCAACGCCGCCGTGAAAAGCATTCAGCGCGGATATACGCAATATACGGGCAACAGAGGCCTGACCGCCCTGCGGGAGCAGATCGCCCGCTATATGAAGGAGCGGTTCGGCGCAGAATATTCTCCCGAACATATTCTCGTTACGGTGGGTGCAAGCGAAGGAATCGACCTCGTGATGCGCGCGATCTGCGAGGAAGGGGACGAGATCCTCGTGCCGGATCCCGGTTACGTCTCTTATTTCCCCTGCGTGCAACTTGCGGGCGGCACCGCCGTACCCGTGCACTGTTCGGCGGAAAACGGGTTTATCCTGACGCCTGAAGCGATCGAAAGGGCGGTCACGCCGAAAACGAAAGCGATCGTGATGCCGTATCCGAACAACCCTACGGGCGGCATCATGACGAAGGAACAGTTGGAGGCGATCGTGCCCGTGATCGAAAAGCACGATCTCCTCGTCGTGTCCGACGAGATTTATGCGGAACTCACCTACGGCGGAAAGCACGTGTCCGTCGCATCTTTGCCGGGCATGAAGGAGCGCACCGTCGTCATCAACGGGTTTTCCAAGGCGTTCGCAATGACGGGCTGGCGCATCGGATTCATCTGTTCGCCCCCCGAGATCGATGCGGCCGTTCTGAAAATTCATCAGTATACTCTCCTTTGCGCTTCCACGGCTTCGCAGTACGCCGCGCTCGAGGGGCTGAAAGACGGGTTTGCCGACCGCTTTGCTTCCGTCGAGGCGATGCGCGAAGAATACAACAAACGCCGCCGTTTTATGGTGGATTTTTTCAACGGGATCGGGCTGTCCTGTTTCGAACCGAGAGGGGCGTTTTACGTGTTTCCCTCCGTGGAAAGCCTCGGCATTGCGGGCGAAGAATTTGCAAACGGGCTCCTTCGCGCGGAAAAGATCGCGGTGGTGCCGGGCGACGCGTTCGGCGACGCCGGAAAATATCACGTGCGCTGTTCTTACGCCACGTCGATGGCCAATCTCGACGAGGCGTCGCGCCGTATCGAAAAATACGTGCGCGCGCTGCGGGCGCGATGAAGAAAACGCAATTTGCACAGGGGTTTCGGCCGCTTATCACGGTTTCAACTTGACATCGCCGGCGGAAAGGTATATAATAGAAAGGTAAAAGTGGTTCCGCGCACAGGATGCGGAATCACTATTTTACAAATATCGGCGGCCGTCGGGCGGCGCCGGCAGAAATAAAAAATTTTTTCGGAGATGGTATCATGGCGGAAGAATTTATCATGACCCAAAAGGGGTACGACGAAGCGAAAGAGTATCTCAATTATTTGCAGACGGAAAAGAGAAAAGAGATCACCGAGCGCATCAAAGTGGCGCGCGGATTCGGGGATCTGAGCGAAAATGCCGAGTACGACGCGGCGAAAAACGAAGAGGCGCTCAACGAAAGCGAGATCCGCGAGCTGGAAAACAAGATCAAAAATGCCAAGATCATGGAAGAAAGCACGGACAACAGCATGGTGCATTTCGGCAACGTCGTCACCGTTTCGTATTTTGACGAAGAGGACGGAGATCTTGAAGAGACGTATACGCTGATGGGGTCGACGGAAGCGGATCCGGAAAACAACGTGATCAGCATCGATTCGCCCTTTGGTTCCGCGCTGATCGGCGCAAAATGCGGAGATACGGTCACCGTGCATTCCCCCCGCGGAGATTATCAGGTCAAAATTCTCGCAATCAAGTGACGTTTCGGGCCGAAGTTTGACGATACGCCCGATATGTTTTAAGCAAGAGGAAATCAATGGACGCAAAAATCACAAAAAAAAGACTGGGCCATATGCTCTCTTATGACTGGATCAAGATCATTGCTATCTGCGCGGCGGTGGTGTTTGTCTGGGTCATGCTGTTTGCGACCCTCGCCACGCGCGCCACGATGGGGCAGACATTCGAGATCTACGTCTATACGGGCATAACCGTGCATACGGACAGGATCGGCAATCTGAACATGCTGCATTCGAACGGCGCTCTTTCTTACGATGTGCTCGATTATAATTTTACGACGCTGAGCGAACCGAACACGCAACTTTCCGCCTATATGCCCAACAATCAGGGAGACGTCATGTTCATCACCGATACGGTGATCACGGAAACGACCACGGACGAGGAGACGGGCACGGAAGAGACGACCATAACCGATTACGGCGATCTGCACACTTTCCTCAATAATTATCTCTCGTATATCTCGTGGGCAGGCGAAGTCGGCGAAGTAGATATTTACGGCAAAAACGTGGCCGCGGAAAGTTATTTCGGCAACTGCGCCGCCTATCTTTCGGAATTTTATAAAGACAAGGACGGGGACGGTACGGGCGATATCGATCCGGCTTCTTCTCCCGAGCAGGATACGGAAAAAATCGAATCCGCTTTCCGCAGCCGCATCAGAAAGGACAAGCGCTATAAAAGAGAATCGGATATAAAAGAAGGGTTGGAAAGGGAATACGACCGCATTGAAAAACTGCGCGTCGCGTATAACAACGTCGAAGGTTATTTTGCAGACGGCACGCTCGGCATCCGCGAAAAGGAACTCACCCTTGAAACGGATTCCGACGAAGACGGCAACAACGATACGGTCAAAGTGCAATATGCGATCGATCTGAGCGGGATCCGGAATATCGAAGATTTTATGATCAATAACAAGACGGAGGACGAAAACGGGGCCGGTACGGGCAAAGATCTGTGCATGCTGATCCTGAACGAGAAGAGTCAGGAAGCGGCGCTGCGCTACGAGGCGGTGACCTTCCTCGATTATATCGTAAAAACGTATAACGCCGAATGATTTCGTTCATAATGCGTAAACAGGGAGGTGCGCCATGCGCTGTTCTATTTACGATGCATTGAAAAAATATAGCAGGCGGCACGCCGCGCGCTTTCACATGCCGGGGCACAAGGCGAACCGCCGGCATTTTCCCTTTTTCAAAGATGCCGCTCTGGATATCACCGAACTTTCCTTTTCCGACTGCCTTGAAAATCCGGACGGGATCATAGCGTCTGCGGAAAGGGATATCGCCGAAATTCTGGGCGCTGAAAAAAGTTTTATCCTGACGGACGGGTCGAGTTGCGGCATATACGCCATGCTCTACGCGGTCAAACGCCGCGGCGGGAAAGTGGTGATTTCGCGCAATTCGCACAAGAGCGTTTACAACGCCTGCGCCGTGCTCGGGATAGAGCCGTATATCTTAAAAGGCAACGAACTGAACGGCGTTCTGCTGCCGCCCGCCGCGGCGGAGATCGAGGACGCTTTCAAAAAAGAGCGTGACATCTGTGCCGCGTTGATCACTTCTCCCGATTATTACGGAAATATTTCCGATTATCAGTCGATACGCAAAGTCTGTACCCGATACGGGAAACTGTTTCTGGTGGACGGCGCGCACGGGGCTTACCTGCGTTTCGATCCCGATTCGGCCGGGGCTTATGCAGGGGAATATGCGGATGCGTGGGTGGACGGCGCGCATAAGACGCTTCCCGCTCTCACGCAGGGCGCGCTGCTCAACGTCAGGGAAAAGAGCCTTGTTCCCGATCTGAAAGAGGGGTTGGACGCATTCCGTACGACGAGCCCGTCTTATCCGATCATGGCGAGCGTGGAATACGGCGTTAAATACCTCGCCGAAAAGGGCGCCGCTTTGATCGATACGCTGAAACGGGAACTTTCTCTGATGAAAATGCGCCTGAAAAAGCGCGGGATCCTGTATTATGAAGAGGGCAGAACGCTGCAGTTTTCCGTCGATTTCGGCGGAATGGGTATTTCTCCCTATCTTGCGCAGGAAGAATTGGAAAAACGGGGCGTCTTTGCGGAGATGAACGACGGAAGATATCTTCTCTTTTACCTTTCTCCGCTCACAAAGCCCTTCTGGCTGTGGCGTTTGGAACACGGCATCCGGCGCATAGTGAAAATGCGCTCGCTGCGCAACACCTACGAATCCAAACCCGAATACGTCAACGGGCTGAAAAAATTCAGTTATCTGACCGCGCTCACCTTTGCGAAAGAGCGCGTACCGCTGTCGGAAGCGGCGGGCAGGATCTGCGCACGGAACGCGGGCGTTACGCCCCCGTGTTTTCCCGTGGTCGTCGCGGGCGAACAGATCACGGAACAGGCGGTCGCGGCGCTCGCCGCGGCAAAGCACACGTTCGGAACGGACGGCGGCATCGAAGTTATCAGGATAGGCGTCGGCAAATGAAGGGAAGATTTATAGCGTTCGAAGGCTGCGAAGGCGCTGGCAAATCCACGCAGATCCGCTTGCTTTCGGAATATCTGAAAGAAAAAAATATACCCTGCCTGATTACGCGGGAGCCGGGCGGCGGCAAGATCTCCGAGGAGATCCGCCGGATCATCCTTGACGGAAAAAATACGGAAATGTCGGATTCCTGCGAGGCGTTGCTGTATGCGGCGGCGCGTGCGCAGCACCTCTCCGATACGGTCGCGCCCGCTTTGGAGCGCGGAGAATTTGTGCTCTGCGACAGATATATATTTTCCACGTTTGCTTATCAGGGCTACGGCAGGGGAATGGATATGGGTTTCCTGAAAGACATCAATCGATTCGCTTTGGAAAAATATATGCCCGATCTCACCCTGTTTTTGGATATCCCGTCCGAACGGGCGTTCGAAAGGAAGCACGGCGCGGACGAAGAGGACAGGATGGAACAGGCGGGCGGGGCTTTTCACAGCCGCGTGTACGGCGGATACAGAAAATTGCTCAAAGAATACGAGGGGCAGATGGTCGCCGTCGATTGTTCGGGGACCAAATACGAAACGAGCGCGAAAATAGCGGAATTGCTCCGCGCGCGCGGATTTTTCGGTTGAACATTGCGGATCGTTTGGTGAGTTATGTCGGTTTTTCAGGTCAGCAAAGCATATAAGATCGTTGCGGCGGACGCGGCGCGCGGAGAACTTTCGCACGCATATCTGTTCGTTTGCCCCGACGCGCGCAATCTGCGCGGCTGGCTTTTGGAACTTGCCGTACTGATCGCGGGCGGAGACGGACGCGTTTCCGATCTCATCAGAAGGGAGATGTATGCCGACTGCCGCGTAATGCCCGCGCCGGGGGGCAAACTGACCGTCGCGGACGTACGCGATTTGGTGGACGATTGCTGTATACGCCCGATCGAAGGGGATAAAAAAATTTACGTTCTCGACAACGCGCAGGATATGAACGCCGCCGCGCAGAACAAATTGCTCAAGGTACTGGAAGAACCGCCCGCGAACGTGTATTTTCTGCTGGGCGCGACGAATGAATATCCCGTCCTGCCTACCGTTCGGTCGCGGACGAAAAAACTGGAACTCTCCTCTTTTTCTGACGGAGAGATAGAAAAATACATACGGGAAAAATATCCCGCGCGGGACGATGCGGAAAAGATCGCTGCCGTTTCCGGCGGCATCGTCGGCAGGGCGGAGGACCTTGCGGAAGGAGGTTCTCTCGCGGCGAAGGGGGAAGAATTGGCCCTTCTTGCGATGAATCTGACCGTCGCATCTGCCGTTTCCGCCTCGAAAAAATATGCGGACAAGTCGGAAGCGGATGCGTTTTTGTCCGTCCTGCGGCTGGTTTACAGAGATATCCTCATGCTGAAATTGGGCAGAGGGGGGAATCTTCTCTCGGGCGGGGAAGAGCGCGTGCTGCGCAAAGCGGCGGGGCGGTATACGGCGGCCGCGCTCGTCAACGCGCAGGAAAAAATCGCCGAAACGGAAAGAAATCTTAAATTCAACGCAAATCTTTCCGTCAGCCTGGAGACGTTGCTCATCGCGATTTTGGAGGGACGATGAAGGTCATAGGAATCAAATTCAAAGAGGGCGGAAAAATTTATTATTTCGCGCCCAAGAAAAACGAAAAATACGAAGAGGGAATGCAGGTCATCGTAGAAACGAGCAAGAGCGTCGAATTCGCCACGGTTGCGTTTCCTCCCAAAGAAGTGGACGAATCGGAGGTCGTGCAGCCTCTCAAGCCGATTTTGCGCATCGCAACGGACAAGGACCGCGAACAGATCAGAAAGAATGCGGAACGCAAACCGCAGGCGATGAAGATCGCGCAGGAGAAAGTGGAAAAGCACAACCTCAAAATGAAACTGATCGACTGCGAATTCACTTTCGACGGCAGCAAGATCATCTTTTATTTCTCCGCGGACGGGCGCGTCGATTTCCGCGAACTCGTCAAAGATCTGGCCTCCGTTTTCCATATCCGTATCGAATTGAGACAGGTCGGCGCGCGCGACGAGACGAAACTGCTCGGCGGCATCGCCCCCTGCGGCAGAGAGTGCTGCTGCGCGGGCGCCATGCCCGATTTCCGCAAGGTGTCTATCAAAATGGCAAAGGTGCAGGGCCTGTCGCTCAACCCGGGCAAGATCAGCGGGCTGTGCGGAAGGCTGATGTGCTGTCTGAGTTACGAAAACGATTATTACAGCGAAGTTTATAAAAAAATGCCGAAGGTCGGCTCGGAGGTGTCCACTCCCGACGGAAAGGGAACGGTCGTTTCCGACAATATGCTGAAACTTACGGTGCGCGTAAAGATCGAAAAGGACGGCAGCCTCGTCTATAAAGATTATCCCCTGAAAGATATCCGCTTTAAGGGCGGGAAAAGGGAAGAGGCGGACGAAAAAGTTTCGGAAGATCTGAAAGATATCCTGGACTGACGCCGATTTTTTCAATTTTTTGCAAAAATTTTGAAAAAATTATTTTGTTTGCCTTTACGGTTTTCAAAATTTATGTTATAATAGATTTACTCGAAAGCGGTGTGATTTTTCGCGGCGAGTATTTGATGTTATTTGGAGGTTGTAGGTTATGGCTCATAAAATTTCGGAAGATTGCATTTCCTGCGGCGCTTGCGCGGATACTTGTCCCGTAAACGCGATTTCTCAGGGTGACACGCAGTATCAGATCGATCCCGACGTGTGCATCGATTGCGGCGCTTGCGAAGACGGATGCCCCGTCAGCGCAATCAAACCCGAATAATCGGACGGAAAAGAATAAACCTGCGCGGATTTTTATCCGCGCAAGTTTTTGTCTTTGACGCAGGAGCGCAACGGAATCGCAACGGGGATATAGCTCAGTTGGTAGAGCGCTTGAATGGCATTCAAGAGGTCATGGGTTCGATTCCCACTATCTCCACCAGACCCCGGATATATGGTATTTTTCAGCAAGTCGATACTGTATATCTTGGGGTCATTCTTTTTTATCGGAAGTATCCGGATCTCAATATCGCAAACGGAAAAAATTTATAAAATACCGAACGGAAAAGACCGCATCCTCAGTAAAAGAGGATACGGTCTTTTGTTTGCGCGCCTTTCCGGCAAGTATTCAAAAGCGATAAAGCATATGCCGTGTTTTCCGCCGTCGAAGGCGACGGCGGCGCCCTCGTTTTTGGTAAAAAGGATTGAAAATTTATTGCGGTTATGTTATAATAAAAGGGCGAAACAAACTGTATAAACAGAACCAGGGGTATTTTCTTTGATCAAGAACATACTTGATTTTTTGCACCCTGTTTTCAGAATTTGGCAAAATGCAAATTCCGTTCAGCAGGGTGCATGACAGGTATCCCTTTCTGTTTAGTTTGTTTCGCGACAATCGGGGTTTGCGTTTTCGGTGCGTCGGCTTCGGTTGGCGCACTTTTTTTATTTTTTTGCACCTTTTTCAGACGCGGTGAATGGAGTTTTTATATTGTATCGGCGTCATTTTCGTAATTTTTTTGAACAGCAGATTAAAATAGCGCGGATCGGAAAAATTCAGCCTGTCCGAGATTTCCGCCATATTGCAGGAAGTTTCCCTGATCAGTTTTTTCGCTTCCGTAATTTTCAGTTCGTTAAAATAAGTTATGATGGATTTTCCCGTCTGCTCTTTGAACAGTTTGCTTACGTACGATCTGCTGTAATGAATGTCTTCGCAGATTTCGTCGATATAAATTTTTTCATAGACTTGTTTTTTCATGGCTGCAATGACGGAACTTACGATTTCTTCGGCCACGTTGTCCACGATGAAAAAGGCGTTGCCCTCTTTGCTCGAATTTTTTTTGCGCAAAATCGTGATCAGGAACAGTTCCATATACAGTTTGATCATCTGCTCGCCGCCGAAGCGGGAATTTTCGAGGTAAGATGCGTTTTTTCTGACGGGCAGGGCAAACGTGTTTTCCGCTTCTTCCAAAAGTTTCGTTAAAATGCCTTTTTCGCTTCTCTGCAATTTGGTCTTGTAATTGTGCAGCATGGAAAGAAAGGGAGAAACGCTGTTGAAACACAGTACGAAAATGTTCGAACTGCGCTCGTTGTTTCCCTTGATCGAATGCTGCTGGTAGGGGCTGAGGAAAAAGAGATCCCCCTCGCTCATAAATGTGGGAGCACCGTCTATATAATAGAAAATAGAGCCTTTATCGATGTAGACAAGTTCCCAGAATTCGTGTTTTTCGCTCGGATAAACATAGTCTACGGGCAGTTCAAGATATTCGATCGTCACGATGTTTTTGATTTGTACGATGTTTTTAATCGTATGTTTATAATATTTTTTCATGATGACCCCATTATACTACAAAAATTTGATTTGTCAATATGTATGAGATAATATTATGATAAATATGGACGATTTATCATTGAATAAATCATCTGCATGACTTAAAATTGAATTAAGCAAGGGCGCTTCGGCGGGCTTGCAAAAAAGGAGGAGAAGGATGAAAGTAATCGTTGCGTCCTTTCAGTACGAAGCGTGCGGCATGTCTTCCACGTTTCCGGGAACGGGCGATTTCGAGTGCGCGGAAGGGCGCGATGTTTATCGCAAATTGGACGTGGAAGACGTCTTTCGCGAAAATGGAATCGAAACGGTCCCAGTATTTTATGCGAACGCTCTGCCCGGCGGGATCTGCCCTTTGGCGATATACGAAAGTTTTGCGGAAAAGATCCTCTCCGGAGTCAGGGAACACGCGGATGCGGACGGGATCCTGCTCGTCTGCCACGGAAGTTCGGAAATCGAAAAGATCGGCAGCGGCGAACTCGATCTGGTTTCAAAGATCCGTTCGGTCGTAGGGGACCGCCCGCTGATCTCCGTCGCGTTCGATCTACATGCCAATATCCATCCGCGGCTGATCCCGATGGTGGATATCGTGTGCGGTTATAAGACGGCGCCGCATACCGATCAGCGAGAGACGCACAGGGCCGCGGCAAAAATTCTTGCCGACGCGCTCTGCGGCGGCCATAGACCGGTGGTGCGGATGGTGAAAGTGCCCATGCTTCCTGCAGGCGATACCATGCTGACGGCGGAAAAGCCCCTGCGATCGCTGATCGCGAAGACGCGCGCGGCGGAGCAGAACGGGATTTTTCGCGTCAATCTCTTTTTCTCGCACATGTGGGTGGATGCGCCGAACACATGCGCAAGCGTCACGGTAACGGCAGCGGACGCCCGTTTGGCAGATGCCGCCGCAACGGATTTTGCAAACCGGTTCTGGCAGGCGCGCAAACAGTTTCGTTTTCGGGTGGAAACGGGGAGCGTTTCCGAATGCGTTCGCGCCGCCCTCGCCCGTACAGGCGGCAGGGTTTTTCTGACGGACAGCGGAGACAATACGACCGCGGGCGCGGAAGGGGACAGGACGGACATTTTGCAGGAACTTTTGCGCGTCGGCGCAGGGCGCAAAAAAATCTGCGTCAGCGGGATCACTTCCCCCGAGATCGTAGAAGGCACGCGCGGGTTGCGTGCGGGGGAGGAGATCGAAGTCCCCCTTCCCGCGGGCGCCGTAAAGGGAAAAATCGTCCGCCGCGGTAAAATCCTCGGCTGGGCGAAGGACGTGATCGGCGAAAGCGTCACCGTCGATGTCGGCGGGATCGACGTCATTTTTACGGAAAAGAGAAGCGCCTTTATCGCAAAGGAAAATTTTGAACTTGCGGGAGAAGATCTCGAAACTTACGAGATCGTTGCGGTAAAACAGGGATATCTTTTCAGCGAGCTTGCGCCCTATTGCGACAAGCAGTATTTCGTCATGAGCGACGGCTCCAGTTGCGTGGATATACGCAGGCTCGGCCTGAAACGCATTCCCAGGCCCCTTTGGCCGCTGGACGATTTCGAGTGGCAGGCAAAAATTTAATCTTTATCTAATTGATCCGAAAAGGAAAAGGAGGAAAAAATGTCTTATTATAACGCCGAAGAAAGCAAAAAAAGAGTGGCAAAAGTGGTGGAACTTTTGCAAAAAGAAGGGGCGGATATCGCCCTTGTGTATTACGACGAACTGAATATCGCCAACGGCTGGTATCTGACGGGGTGGTGCCCGCAGTTCGAGAAGGGCGCCGTTCTGATCGGCAAAGACGGCACGGCCATGCTCCTCGGCGGGCCGGAAAGCGAACCGTTTGCCATTCAGTCTTCCGCCATCAACGATACGAGATGCTTCAAAGTGTTCATGGTGCCTGACGAAGAGTATCCGAACGCGAAGATCATCGGGTTTCCCGAACTGTTTCGCGAACTGAATGAAAAATTCCCTGTCCGCCGCGTCGGTCTTGTGGGAATGAGCGAGATGCCCTACGAACTGCACAGGCAGTTGGAAGAGGGGTTTGGGGGGTGCGAACTGATCGATCTGACCGATCAATATCTGAAATTCCGCTACGTGAAGAGCGATTGGGAGGTGGAGCAGGCGCGTGCGGCGACGAGGCTGAGTTATCTCGCGTATAAAGAGATGCTGAAAAAGGTAAAACCGGGAGAAAAGGAATTTGCCGTTGCGGCGGCCGGTGAGGCGGTCTGCCGCGCAAACGGTGCCAACGGATTTGCATATCAGACGATCGTTGGCAGCGGAGTGCGATCGAACGCCGTCGTGCCGACCGCTACGGATAAGGTGATGCAGGCGGGGGAAATGGTCATGCTCGGCATTGCGCCGCGCGTCAACGGTTATGCGGGCACGTTCGGGCACACGGTCCCCGTCAGCGGAGAATATACGCCCGAACAGAAAAAGTGTCTGACCGATATGATCGAGGTGATGAAGGTCACCAAAAGCATGCTGCGCATAGGCAATACGGGCAGACAGATCGATGCGGAAGGACGCAAATTGTATGACAAGGGCGGTTATTTGAAATATCTGGTATGTCCGTTTGCGCATACCATGGGGCTGATGGAAGCGGAGGCGCCCTTTTTCGGGCCGAACAGCGACGACGTATTGCAAAAAAATATGATCGTGAACGTCGACGTCAGTTTCTTCGGCCATCCCGTATTGAACGGCCTTCGCGTGGAAACCTGTTACGTGATCACCGAACGGGGCGCGGAACCTCTCTGTCCCGAATTTGAAGAAGAACTTTTCAATTACGTAAAATAGGGGAGAAAAAATGAAAAACGGTAAAAAGAACTGGGTGTTTTGCGACGGCGACCTGCCGCCCGCGGGCAAGGATGCCTCTTTCCCCGGGCATGAGGCGCTGATGATCACGAACGTAGGCAAAAAAGATGCGTCCATCCGCATCAAGGTCCTTTTCGAGGACCGTCCGCCCTACGAAAATGTCACGCTGGATCTGGCGGCCGAGCGGACGGTCTGCCTTCGGCTGGACGGCCCGATCGGGAAAGAGAAATATCAGATCCCGCACGGGCAGTACGCGCTGCATATTCTTTCCGACGTGCCCGTCTGCGCCTGCTTCGGCAGGCTAGACGTGCGCCAGTCCAATATGGCTTATTACAGCCTGTCGGGATATGCGTTTTAAGCGGAGGCGGGGCGTGCAATGAAAAAGGGGTCTCCCTACGCGGATTTTCTGTTTCCGACCGACTGGCAGAATGTGCTCTTTCTCAACTACGGAAAGGTCAGAACGGCGTCGCTCGCCCGCGTTCTGGGTACGGACGAGAAAACGATCGAGGAGGAAGCCGCCCGGCTCGGCCTCGGGGAAATAAAAGAAGACGTGCGCTGGACGAAAAGGGGATATATCACTGCGATCCGGAACAACTGGCATTTCCTTCCCCTTGAACAGATCATAGATCTTTTGGATACGGATGCCTCCTCCATGGAAAAAATTCTGCTCGAAGAGGATTTTCTGTCCGTAAAACTCGGCGAAAAACCGGATATCGGTCGCGTCGCGTACCGGCCGCTGTCCGCGCGCCGGAAAAGGGAATCGGAAAAAATCGGAAAGATCGTCCAGAGGGAATACGTCCCCGCGCTTTCCCGTCCCTTCGAATTTAACTATGACGAGTGCGATTCCCCTGCTGAAGATCTTTCGTCGGGCGAACGCGTTGTCTATTTATATGACGCCGTGTACGGCGAACACGGCTCATTGCCCGACGGGGAACTGTCCGCTCTTGCCGCACAGGGGGTGACGGGAATCTGGATGCCCGCACTTCTGTCCGACTTTGCCGAGCACCCGTTTGCGCCCCGCCCGAAGGAGGAAAGGGAAAAGCGGACGGAGCGCATGCGCGGGATCCTAAATCAGTGCGCTGCGCACGGGCTGAAAGTCTTTCTGTATCTCAACGAGCCGAGGGCCTGTAAAACCGAAGATCTGCCCCCTCAACTGCGTGGGCATACTGTCGGGGAGTATTCTTCCCTCTGCATGGGGGATGAAAGGACAAAAAAATATCTTACGGACGCGACCGAACAGTTGTGCCGCGCGCTGCCCGGCCTCGGCGGTATCATTACCATCACGATGAGCGAAAATCAGACGCATTGCCGCTACTGGGGAGAGACGAACTGTCCGCGCTGCAAAGCGCGTTCCATGCAGTCGCTTGCGGCGGAAGTGAACAACTGTATCGCGGAAGGAGCGCGGCGTGCGGGCGGGACCGTGCGCGTCGTCGCCAATCTTTGGGGCTGGTCGCACTTTATGGGCTGGACGCGCGATGCGGTGCGCGAAGGGATCGATCTGCTGGACGCTTCCGTCGAGATCATGGCCGTCAGCGAATACGGAAAAAAGATCTGCAAAGGCGGGATCGCGAGCGAGATCATTGATTATTCTATTTCCAATCCCGGGCCGAGCGAAGACAGCGAATACCTTATGCGCTACGCCGCTTCCCGAGGCAGAAAAGTATGGGCAAAAATTCAGGTCAACAACAGTTGGGAGTGTTCCTCGGTTCCGTATATTCCAGCCTACGGGCTTGTCGCCGAACACCTCGATCGCCTGTCCGCTCTCGGCGTAAACGATTTTATGCTCTGTTGGACGCTGGGAGGGTATCCTTCGCTCGGGCTCCGGCTCGCAACGCAGTATTACAGGGCGGGGAAGGGCGTCGATCTGGCTGCCTTTTATGCACGGGCATTCGGAAAAAAAGCCGACGCCGCGGCGGCGGCCGTGCAAAAGATCGAAAGGGCGTTTGCCGAATTTCCGTTCAGCCTGAACGTGCTTTACTTTGCACCGCATACTTTGGGCGGAGGAGAACTTTGGAGTACGGAGGAGATCGGGCTTCCCGCCACGATGGTCTGTTTTTCTTATGACGATACGGAAAAATATGCGCAGCCGTACGGAGAAGAGATATATTTGTCCCAGATGAAAAAACTTTCCGAAGGGTTTTGCGAGGGCGTGTCCCTTTTGGAGCGCGCCGTAGCGCAGGATGCGTACGGAAAAGAAGTCTGCCTCTTCGCGCGTGCGGCAGGTCTGCATTATGTATCCGCTTACCATCATGCGCGGTTTACGGCAGAGAAAAAAAGGGGATTTCCCGACCGCGTTTATGCTTTGCAAATCGTAAAAGAGGAGGAACAGGCCGTTCGGGAACTGTACCGATTGCAGGCAGCAGACGCGCGCATCGGCTTTGAGTCGTCCAACCAGTATTATTACAATGAAAACTCTCTGCTCGCAAAGATCGTGAACCTGAACAGAGTCGCTCTGCGGCTTGAAAAAACAGAAAAACCGGATGCGTAAAAGCGCGTCCGTCGAATAGAAAAAACAGAAAGGGGTAATTTGAATGAAAGCAAAAAAGATCATAGCGCTGTGTCTTACCTGTCTGTTCGGATTTGCACCGCTGTGCGCCTGCAATTCGGACAAAGATCCTTCGGGGCCCGAAACCAAGCCCGTCAACGCGAATTACGATCCGCTCGGGCTGAACGAGATCGCCATCGGCATTTACATAACGCCGGACGACGCGCACCGCGAACAGAAGTATTTCGACTATATGGTAGAGGCGGGCATCAACTTCGTAAACGGGTTCCGCTGGTACGAAGATACGGACGACGAGGTCATGCAATGCCTGAATCTGGCCGAAAAGGCGGGGCTGCCCTTCCTCGTGAACGACAAGACGGTGCTCGACAACATCGAAACGTATTTCCAGACAAAAAATGCGGTACTGCTCGAATCGTCCATGCAGCAGATACAGAAATATGTCGATCATCCCGCCTATGCGGGGCAGTTCTTCATCGACGAGCCTTACCGCGATAAACTGGAGGATCTGGCCGAATTTACCAATCTGTACGAACAGGTGTTCCCCGGCAATTTTTGGAACATCAACATGTTTTCGCCGAACGTATCCGAACTTGGCTGCACATATGAGCAGTTTATGGACGATTACTTTGCCCTGACCAATGCGCGCGTGTATTCGTACGATCATTATCCTCTGCTGCAGTATGATGAAAACGATCCCTATGCCGACGGTATGGATACGGGATTTTATTACGGTTTGGATTTGGTTCGCTCGAAAACATTGGAACGGAATATCCCCTTCTGGACGTATATTCAGGCGATCGGGATCGGGGGCGCCGACGGGATCCTGACCAAGCGTGACCCGTCGAGAAACGATATACGCTGGTCAGAATTTATCAACCTGGCGTTCGGCGCGAAAGGGCTGCAGTATTTTACATATTTTACGCCCGCAAGCGGGGCGGAAACTTTCACCGAAGGGCTGATTGATGCGAACGGGGAAAAGACGGAACATTACGAAGCGGCCAAAGAGGTGAATCAGGAGATCAAGGCTTTCGGCAATATCCTGCTTTTCAGCGATGCGGAGGGCGTGATCTTCAACAAGCAGCCGAGCAACAACCGTTACAAACTGTATACGGAACCGTTCGAGTCATACGGCAGAGTGGAAAGTACGGGCGGCGATACCTTCGTGGCGGGATGTTTCCGCCATACGTCTACGGGAAAACAGTATCTGCTGATCACACCGCATACTCCGCTCGATTCCGCGCACGTCGAACTGAACGTAACGGGCAGCGGCGCGTTTGAAGCGTATGTGCACGGGCAGCGCACGGAAGTGACGGCGGAAAACGGAAAGGTCTCTTTCGACATCGCCGCGGGAGACGCCGTATTCATTCAGGTATAAAAGGAGGAAAACCAGATGAAAGGAAAACTGAAAAAAATTTTTGCGGGTACGATGGGCGCCGCGATGATCTGCGCCGCCCTTGCAGGCTGCACGGGCAGGGCTCCGGAAGGAAGCGAGCCGGTCAACACCGATCAATTGCAGTTGTATATCGGCGTATACGAGGGCGGTCTCGGTTCCGATTGGGTCTATGCCCTGAAAAAGGACTTTGAAGACAAATATGCGGACGTAACTTTCGGGGATAAAAAAGGCGTTCAGTTGCGCATTTCCGAATCCAAGGCGTTTACGGGGGAATTCGGTACCTCAGGGACCGTGAACATGTCGCAGGAAGTGATCTTTGCAGAGGGCGCGGCGACGCTGTACTGTGCGGAACGCGGAGATTTTCTCGATATTTCCGATGTCGTGACAAAGCCGCTGAATTACGATTTTGTCCGCAAGAGCACGGGTTCGGGAGAATCTGCGACGATCGAATCCAAACTCAATCAGGATCAGCGGGATTATTACAGCGCGATCGACGGAAAATATTACGCGCTCCCCACGGCGGAAGCCTACATGGGGCTTGCGTACGACATCGAGGTGTTCGAGGACAACAATCTGTATTTCGCGCCGGACGGTTCCTTTGTGACGGGACCTGACGCCGAACGCAGCAGCGGGCCTGACGGCGATCCCTCCACCGAGTGGGACAACGGCCTTCCGCAGACGTACGAGCAGTTTTATACCCTGTGCGCAAAGATCAAAAACGATCTGAAAATGATCCCCGTCATGTGGGGCGGCGCTTTGCAGGAAATGGTCAGTTTCCTTCTCCTTTCTCTGGAAGCGGACAACGTCGGCGCGGAGCAGATGTATCTCAATTACGATTACGACGGCACGCTGGAAAAGCCGATCACATCGTTCGACGGGAGCGGAAATCCTCAGTTCGGCGCAGACGTGCCGATCACTGCGGCAACGGGATACGAACTGTATAAACAGAGCGGCAAATATTATGCCCTGAAGTTTATCGAGGGGATCATCGAAAACGGTTATTATAATGTAGACAACGGCACGAGTTCCGCATTCACCCATCAAGACGCCGAGGGCGTGTTCGTTTCCGCAAAGTATAACACGAACATGACGCGCGCGGCCATGCTGGTGGACGGCAACTGGTGGCAGAGCGAAGCGAAGGGCGTTTTTGCAGACTGGGAGGCGGAAAAGGGTGCGGAGGCCTCGATGCAGAACCGCAAATTCGGCATGATGCCTTTCCCCAAGGCGTCGGCGGAAGAACTCGGCCCGATGACCCTTCTGACCTATCAGGGGCACGTCGGATTCATCAATTCGCACATCGATGCGGAAAAAGTGGATATCGCGAAAGCCTTTTTGCAGTACTGCTATACGGAGGAAGCGCTCCGCACGTATACGGTCACGACGAATATCTGCCGCCCCGTAACCTATGATATGGGGGATGCGTACGATCAGTTGAGCACGCACGGAAAAATGTGTGTCGACCTTCATACGAGCGCGAACAAAGTTTCCATGGAGAGCGCTTCCAAGATCAACCGCAATTACAATACGCAGATCTGGTACGCTCCCGAACTTTGGAAATCCACGGTCGGCGGAACGACGTACACCTATCCCAGCCTCGCGATGATCAACAACGGAATCAGCGCGGAAGATTATTTTATGGGCATGCGCGCATATTGGACGCCTTCCGTTTGGAGCGCTACGTTCAAAAACGTGTGAACCTACGGAGCCGTACAATGAGGGGAATCAAAATATCGCAAAAAAAGAAGAAAGACCTGATTTTCTATTCTCTGGCGCTGTTATATCCGCTTTCGCAGTTCTGCATATTTTATATCGGCGTCAACTTCAATTCCGTACTTCTGGCGTTCAAAGAGTATGAAACGGTCAACTCTTACAGTTGGGTGGGCTTCGAAAATTTTGAAAACCTGTTCGTACTGTTTCGGGAAAGGACGATGTTCCGCGTCGCGTTGAAAAATTCTCTCGCCGCGTTTGCGGTGGGAACGGCGTGCGGCCTTTCGTTCGGGCTGTTCTTCTCTTACTACATCTTCAAGCGAGCGGCGGGCTATAAATTTTTCAAGGTCTTGCTGTTTTTGCCCAGCATCATTCCAGCGATCTCGCTTGTCGTCATGTTCAAACAGTTTGCAGACGGCGCGATGCCGGCCATCCTCAAGGCGGTCGGCATACGAACGCCGGGGCTTCTGGCCGATCCCGACCTGACATTCGGTTCGATCATATTTTATAACGTGTGGGTCAGTTTCGGCACGGGCATTCTGATGTACGTGGGCGCGATGGAAAATATCTCAACGTCGGTATTCGAGGCCGCCAAACTGGACGGCGCCTCTTACGGCGTAGAATTTTTCCGCATCGTCCTCCCGCTCGTTTGGGGTACCTTTTCCACGTTTTTGATCGTGAACCTCGGCGGCCTTTTCATAAACCAGTGGAATATTTATGCCTTTTACGGCGGCGGTGCGGAAGAGTCCGTATATACCATAGGCTATTATCTGTATAAGGAATCGGTAAAAGTGAACGCCTATGCGGGTTATCCGCAACTGGCCGCTTTCGGGATCCTGCTTTCCCTCGTGACCATGCCTATCGTGTACGCGGTCAAATGGGCGTGCGAGCGTTTCGGTCCGTCTACGGAGAGGTGAGCGTATGAAAAACAGAGGTTTGTCGCTGCGCAGTCCGTACGCCATCGTAACGCTGTGCATCCTGATTTTATATGTGGTTTCGCTGCTATTTCCCTCCGCGTGGGGGCTTTGGACGGCGATGAAATCCAATCTCGATTATCTCGGCGATCCGCTCGGCCTTCCGGATACGTGGCATTTCGAGAATTTTCTGACGGCGTTGGATAACTACATGGTACAGGTCTTCAAGGACGGCAGAACGTACTATTTCTACATTGAGTCGATGCTGCTGTTCTCCCTGCTTTATGCGGTCGGCGCGGCGTTTTTTACGACTTTCGTCTGCTGCCTGGTCGCTTACGTCACGTCGCGGTTCAATTTTGTATTCAACAAAGTGGTCTACGGCATCGTGATCGTGACGATGACCCTGCCCATTGTAGGCAGTCTCCCTTCCGAGATCCAGATGCTCAAAATGCTCAATCTTTACGACAATATCGTGGGGATGTGGGTGCTGAAGTCGAATTTTCTCGGCCTGTATTATCTCGTGTTCTACTCTACCTTCAAAAGCCTGCCGAAAGATTATTCCGAAGCGGCGTATATCGACGGGGCCTCCAATCTTGTGGTGTTCGTGCGGATCGGCCTTCCGTTGGTGCGCAATATCTTTTTTACGATCATGCTGATCAAGTTTATCGAATTCTGGAACGATTATACGGCGACGCTGACGTATATGCCCTCGTATCCTACGCTCGCGTTCGGGCTGTACGAATACAGTTTTTCCGCCGCGCCGGAGATCAACAATACGCCCATGCGCATGGCGGGTTGTTTCGTCCTCGCGGTTCCGATCCTCATCGTGTTTCTGTTTACGCACGATCGTATGATGTCAAACCTGTCTATGGGCGGGGTGAAAGAATAAAAATAAATTTAAGGAGGAAAATCATGAAAAAAATCTGGTTGAGTTTCTTGCTCGCCGCAGTGATGCTTCTTGCGCCGGTCGCTCTGATCGGCTGCGAGGGAGGAGAAAACGGAGGAACAAAACTTGCGATCACTCCTTCCGAACTGGAGATGGAACAGTATGAAGAGGCGACCTTATCGGTAAATAAAGAGGGGACCGTCACATGGAGCAGTTCCGACCCGATGGTCGTACGCGTCAGCGACGGCGTGATCACTTCCGTCAAGATGGGCAATGCCGTAATCACGGCGCAGGTCGGGGAGGAAACGGCCACGTGCGACGTGACGGTCATACGCGCCACGAAAAGCCGTTCTCTGATTTTGAGCGATGAGGAGGTCTCCCTGCATCTGGGCGTCGATGGAGGGGACAGCAAGACGGTCACGGCGGAACTGAAAGAATCGGGCTCGACGCTGCAGAACGTCAATTATGTCTGGGCCTCTTCCGACCCCGCCGTCGCGGAGGTCCGCAACGGAAATATTACCGCAGTGGCAAGCGGAAATACGGTGATCACCGTTTCGACGACTTATAAGGGGCAGGCGTTTGCGAAAGAAATTGCCGTCAGCGTGCGCGATTGGGCGCATGACGACGGCGGGATGGCCCTGCTCGAATCGGCATCGACTTCCGAACTTGCTTCCTACGACGGGGATGTCACCGCGCTCGGTTTCGAAGAGGGCACGCAGGTAACGCAGTTTACCGTCAATGACGGCGCCACGGCTCTTTGGAATAACCGCGTTCTTGCGGAGGGTGCGACGGACTCGGCGGGCAATCATCTGTATACCCGCATGATCTTCGATCTCGCGCTGAGCGAACCGCTCACGGGGGATATGGTCTTTTGGATCTACGATAAAGTATATACCTATCATGAAGGGACGATCCCCGCGCTCGATCTTGATTTCGGCGTGATCGTCTACGATAAGGCCACGGGCGAAGTCTTCACGGGAAAAATGGAGACGGGCAAAGTTTATACTTTTGTCGTAAAACTGAATCAGCCTTCCGAAGACAATAAGTCGTGGGGGCTCTCTTTCGCACAGGATACGGTCGTATATTTCGCAAATACCGTCTGCTGCAACGAGGATTATTATCAGGATCAGTTCGGCGGGCTCGATCAGCCGTCTGAACCGTTCACCGACGTCTATTTCGTATACGGAGACAGTCTGGAAGTGCTCGTCGGACCGAATGAAGAAGGGTGGTTTGAACAGACGTTCGCAGCAAACGACCTGTGGACCAAGCGCGTCTACCTCGGCACGAAGGAATGGACCACGATCAATCATTACATTGCGATGAAAGAGCGTTACGATTATTATTGTTTCGACATTATCTTCAAAGATAATATTGCCGGAGCGATCTGGACGGGCGGTTATGCCCTGATGATCGGGGCGGACGGCACGTTTACCAAGGAAACGGTGGGCGGAGCGATCGAGAAGGGCGATATTTACGTCTATGACGAAAGCGGCAGCGATGTGACGGGGCAGCCTTTGCAAGCGAATACTGTCTACTCATTCAAAGTGAAAATCCAGAAAGAGGCGGACGGCGTATATCAGAATCTGAGTACGGGCATCGGCCTGAATCAGGGAACGATCTGGCTGAAAGAACCTTATTTTATGAAACAGGAAAATGTTGACCCCGGTGAAGAAACTCCCGAACCGGAGCCCGAACCGGAGCCCGAGCCGGAGCCCGAACCCGGCGACGGTGAAAAGGTCGCGCTCGGCGGCATGGTCTGCGGAGATTCGCAGGCAGCCCTTACGGAGACGCAGCGCGAGGGATACGAGGGGTGGTTTGAACAGACGTTCGACTCCTCCGCCGACCTGTGGGGAAAACGCGTCTACGGTTTCGACAGCGATCACTCATTTATCGCCATGCGCGAGTATGCGTATTACGGTTTCGACATCGTATTCGTCGACAATTTTGCCGATGCGCTGATCTGGAACGGCACCGAACTGACGATCGGGGTTTCCGAGGGCAAGTTCAATGCCGCTGCGGGTGATCTGTTCGTTTACGATGCGGAGGGCAACGACGTGACGGGAGAGGTTTTGCAGACGGGCGTGGCGTATACGCTGAAAATCAAACTGTACGGCGTTGACGGAAACAATATCGGACTGGGGCTGAACGGCGCGGGTACGCTTCTCGTAAAATCGCCTTATCTGACGAACAAATGATCGGATAAAATTTCATTATTCTTTCCGCGCCAGCGGAAACGGCTACAAGAACGGGCCGGTGTTATGCACCGGCCCGTTCTTAATATAAAAAATTTTCTCCGCGCAGGCAGATCTGTCTGCGCGGAGAAATCGTGGCTTTTCCGGTGAAGAATTGAATTGACGAAGCGCGCCGCATCTGATATAATAAAAAACAAATCAAAAAACGGCCGCACGGGGCACTTGAAGAGGACTTTGCGGCAAAAGAGCGGAAAACAATATGCAGAAAGTAAAAATATCGCTCGCGGGAGATCTGGGCAGCGGCAAGTCCACGGTCGGCAGGATCCTCGCGGAAAAATTCGGAGCCGAAATATATTCGACGGGTACCATTCAGCGTCAGATCGCGGAAAGCATGGGCATGACGACGCTCGAACTCAACAAGTATTCCGAAACGCATCCCGAGATCGATCAGATGATCGACGACGGTCTGCGCGCGCTGAACGGGCAGGATCTTTCGGTGATCATCGATTCGCGCATGGCGTGGCACTTTGTGCCCTCGTCTTTTTCCGTCTATATGACGGCGGACGCGGTCGTGTCCGCGCGGCGCATCATGGAGGCGGGGCGCTCGAGCGAACCTTTTTCTTCTCTCGACGAGGCGGTGCGTTCCGTCCGCAGCAGGAGAAAGAGCGAAATGTACCGCTATGCGGCTTTTTATGACGTAAATATCAAAGATCTCGAAAATTACGATTTTGTCATCGATACGTCGTTCGCGTCTCCCGAACGCGTCGCGCAGGAGATCGCCTCGCATTATCTCGACCATACGGCGGGGAAACCGTTCGAGCGGTATCTGATCTGCGCGGAACGGCTTCTGCCCTGTGCGGAGGAGAGGGGCGGCGCCCCCCGCTTTGTGGAGCAGGACGGATTCTTCTATATCGCTGGCGGCGCGGATAAAATTTTGTCCCTCGTCAAAGGGGGAGAAAGCCTGCTCCCCCTCAAACGTCTGCGCTCGTTCGGCAGGGGAAAGGGCAGGAAAGGCGCGTTTATCCTCGCCAACTGTACGGCTGAAAAGATCAATGCGTGGGAGGAGGAAAGCGGCGTGAAAATGCGCGTCAGGCCGCCCTTTTTATGCGCGAACTGACCGAACGCGAACGCATCGAGCGCTCGATCCTGACCACGTACCGCAAGGGCGTATGGAGCAAATTCGTCCGCGCGGTCAAAGAATACGCGCTGATCGAAGAGGGAGACAGGATCGCGGTCTGCATGTCGGGAGGGAAAGACTCCGCGCTTCTTGCCAAGTGCATGCAGGAACTGCAAAAACACAGCCTCGTGCGGTTCGGGCTGGAATTCATCGTCATGGACCCGGGGTACAATCCGGAAAACAGGGCGCTGATCGAAAAGAACGCAAACCTTCTGGGCATACCCGCGCATATTTTTGAAACGCAGATCTTCGAAGCGGTCTCCGAAGTCGTCAAAAACCCGTGTTATCTCTGCGCGCGCATGCGCAGGGGGTATCTGTACGAAGAGGCGCTTCGCCTCGGCTGCAACAAGATCGCCCTCGGCCACCATTTCGACGACGTGATCGAAACCATCCTGATGGGCATCCTGTACGGCGGACAGATGCAGAGCATGCCGCCCAAACTGAAAAGCACCAATCATAAGGGCATGCAGTTGATACGCCCCCTGTATTACGTGCACGAAAGGGATATTTTGAACTGGCAGAAGGGGAACGGGCTTTCCTTTTTGCGGTGCGCGTGCAGGTTTACGGAGCGGAGCGAGGAAAAAGAGGACGAATCCAAGCGCCGCGAGGTCAAGCGGCTGATCGCCCGCCTGAAAGAGACGAACCCCAACGTGGATATCAGCATTTTCCGCAGCGCCTACAACGTGCACGTGGATACGCTGATCAAGTACGATTCGAAAGGGAAGGAATATCCTTTCCTCGAACGGTACGAAGAAAAATAAACGTATGATTTAAGCGCCGCCTTTTCCGTTCGGGAAGGCGGCGCTTTTGCATGGAAAATTTTTTCGGAAAAAAGTATTCGCACGCTTGAATGTCTTGACAGTTGTCAAATTTTCGTGTATAGTTTCATGGAAAGAAACGCATGCGAGGCAGGTTATTGGTATGCATACGACAAAAGAGCGCATAGAAGCGCTCAAAAAGAGCAGAAATGCCGTCATTTTGGCGCATTATTACGTTCCGGACGAGGTGCAGGAACTGGCCGATTACGTGGGAGATTCCTTTTATCTTGCAAAAGTCGCGCAGCAGACGCAGGCGGACAGCATCGTGTTTTGCGGCGTGCATTTTATGGGCGAAAGCGCGAAGATCCTCAACCCCGAAAAGCGCGTGTTCCTGCCCGATCCGTCCGCAGACTGCCCGATGGCGCATATGGCGGCGGAGGATCAGATCGGAAAACTGCGTGCCGAATGCGGCGATCTTGCCGTCGTTTGCTATATCAATTCCACGGCGCGGCTGAAGAGCCTGTCCGACGTGTGCGTGACCTCTTCCAACGCGGTCAAGATCGTAAAATCTCTGCCGCAAAAAAATATACTTTTTATACCCGACCAGAATCTCGGCAGTTTCGTCGCGGCGGCCGCGCCCGAAAAGACGTTTTATTATTCGGGCGGATATTGCCCCGTGCACGCCTTTCTGCTTGCGGACGACGTCGCGCGGGAAAAACGGGCGCACGCATCCGCGCTCGTACTGACCCATCCCGAATGCACGCGGGAAGTGCGCGCCCTGTCCGATTACGTGGGGAGCACGGCAGGGATCATCTCTTATGCTGAGAAGAGCGATGCAGAAGAGTTTATCGTATGCACGGAACCTAGCGTGCTGTACGAACTGAAAAAAAGATGCCCGAAAAAGAAATTTTATCCCGTAAGCATCGTGTGCGGCGACATGAAAAAGATCACCCCCGAGCGGGTGGCGGAAACGCTGGAAAAGGAGTGCGGCGAAGTGTTTTTGGACGGATCGCTCGCGCGCAAAGCGTACGCTCCCCTGGCCAGAATGCTGGAGTTGGGTTAAAACGAGGAGTTTTATGCTTTTTTCGGAAGAAAAATATGACGTTCTCATCGTAGGAACGGGCGTCGCGGGCCTATGCTGCGCGCTCAACCTGCCCGAAAGCGCGAAGGTGCTCATGCTGAGCAAGGACGCGGCGGACAGGAGCGATTCTTTCCTAGCGCAGGGCGGTATCTGCGTTCTGAAATCTCCGGACGATTTCGCGCAGTATTTTGACGATACCATGCGCGCGGGGCATTACGAAAACAATCCCGACGCAGTGAAACTGATGATCGAAAGTTCTCCGGACATGATCGCCGAACTCGTGCGGCGCGGCGTTTCTTTCGCGCGGGACGAGGCGGGGAATTTCCGTTATACGCGCGAGGGAGGGCATTCCTCTCCGCGTATCCTCTTTCACGACGACGTTACGGGAAAAGAGATTACGAGCAACCTGCTTCGGGAGGCGAAAGAACGCAAGAATATCCGCATTGCGGAATACTGCGAACTCGTCGACGTCATCGCGGAAGGGGGCGAATGTTTCGGCGGCGTCGTCCGTATAGGCGCTTCGGGAGAACTCGTCCGCGTGTATGCCGACTATACGCTGCTCGCATCCGGCGGCATCGGCGGACTGTATGAAAATTCCACAAATTACAGGCATCTGACGGGTGACGCTTTGGCGATCGCCATGAAGAACGGCGCGGAAGTGGAGCATCTCGACTACGTTCAGATCCATCCGACCACGTTCTATTCGGAAAAGCACGGCAGGCGCTTTCTTATATCCGAATCGGTGCGCGGAGAGGGGGGCGTCCTCCTCGATGCGGAGGGCAGGCGATTCTGCAACGAACTGCTGCCGCGGGACATCGTCTCGGGCGAGATCCGCGAGCAGATGAAAAAGGACGGAACGAAATTCGTCTGGCTGGATATGCGCCCGATCGGGGAAAAGACGATCCGCGAGCATTTTCCGACGATCTTTCGCCACTGTCTCGACGAGGGGTTCGATGTGCTGAAAACGCCTATTCCCGTCGTGCCTGCCCAGCATTACTTTATGGGCGGGATCAAGGTGGATCTCGACGGCAGGACGAATATCAGGCGGCTGTACGCCGCGGGGGAGACGGCCTGCAACGGCGTGCACGGTAAAAACAGGCTGGCGAGCAATTCCCTTCTGGAAAGCCTTATCTGGGCAAAGCGCGCCGCAAACAGCATGATGCAAAGAGGCATGGGGCAGATTACGAGGTTCCCGAAAAAAGATACGGCCGAATACGCCGATTACCGGACTTTGAAAGAAAATTATGCGAATATGATCCGCGAAGAGGCGGAGAGGGAGGCATATTGTGATTGACGAAATTACCATGAAACTGCACGAGGACGACATGATCCTTTCCGCGCTGAAAGAGGACATTTCTTCGGAGGATCTCTCCTCAAACTGTGTACTGAGCGGCTATTGCGAGGGGGAAGCGGAACTTTTATGCAAGCAAACGGGCGTGATCGCGGGGCTTTCCGTCTTTGCGCGTACCTTTACCCTTCTCGATCCGCGCGTGCGCGTCACCTTTTTCGCCGAGGACGGAGAAGAGGCGGAAAAAGGGAAAAAACTTGCCGTCGTGCGCGGAGATATGCGCGCGATCCTCGCCGGAGAAAGGACGGCGCTCAATTTTCTGCAGAGGATGAGCGGCATTGCCACCGCGACGCGCGCGATCGTAAAACTTCTGGAAGGCACGGGGATCTTGCTTGCGGATACGCGCAAGACCACGCCGAACATGCGCCTGTTCGAAAAATACGCCGTCCGAGTGGGAGGGGGAACGAATCATCGCTATAATCTTTCGGATGCGATTATGCTCAAAGATAATCATATCGGCGCTGCGGGCGGTGTAAAGCAGGCGATCGCCGCGGCGAAACGCTACGCTTCCTTCATGACCAAGATCGAGGTGGAGACGGAGACGCTCGAACAGGTGGACGATGCCGTCGAAGCGGGCGCGGACGTCATCATGCTCGACAACATGCCGGACGAAATGATGCGCGAAGCGGTGCGCCGCATTGCGGGCAGGGCGCTCGTCGAAATTTCGGGCAACGTCACGAAAGAGAATATAGAAAGACTGAAAGGTATCGGGGCAGACATTATATCCAGTGGCGCTTTGACCCATTCTTCGCCCATCCTCGATCTGTCTTTGAAAAATCTGCATGCGGTCTGAGAACCCGGGGGAAATGTTATGACAGGGGAAGAGCGCAGAGAAAAAATCGGAAAGATGCTCGGGAAAGAGCCTCTTTCCGCGACGGATATCGCGCGCGCGTTCGGCGTGAGTCGGCAGGTCATCGTGCAGGACGTGGCGCTCCTTCGCGCGGAAGGAAGGGCCATTCTCTCCACAAACCGCGGATATATTCTTCGGGAAAGCAGGGGCTTTGCCCGCGTGTTCAAAGTGCGCCATACCGACGCCGAGACGAGGGAAGAACTTTTCATGATCGCGGATGAAGGGGGATGCGTGGAAAACGTGTTCGTGCATCATAAAGTATACGGCACGATCAGCGCGTATATGGGGATCGACAGCCGCAGCAAAGCGGAGGCGTTCATGCAACAGATCGCCGAGGGGAGGTCCTCCTTTCTGAAAAATATCACCTCCGATTATCACTACCATACCGTCCGCGCGGAGAGCGAGCGGATACTCGACGCGATTGAAAAGAGACTGGGCGAGCGCGGTTTTTTGGTGCCCTCGGAAAGAAAGGGCGGGCAGGAAACGCGAAGGGAGAAGTTTTAGAAAAAAATCCCGTTTTGTAAAGCAATCGCTTGACAAACGCCCGTGCGGCGGATATAATCGAAATACAATCGAATCAACCCGTGAGGGAGTAGTCGGCGCGGCCGTTTCCGCGCGGCAAGTCTTCATCCCGCGTGATTGCGCAGGCTTGCCTTAATTGACGAGACTCATATGAATGCGCTTGCCGCGTTTATATGGCCCGAAGTTTCGTTCTCCCCGTACGTTTTGCCGTATACGCATCGAGCGTATGCGGTTTTTTCGTCTTTCGGATAGGGAATCATTTTTATGGAGGAAGCGCCCATGAATTATTTTGATCAAAAGGGCTCAGAAGTGCTTGCGGAACTGGGATCGGACGCAAAGTCCGGCCTCACGTCCGAGCAGGTGAAGGCCAATGCCGAAAAATACGGCAGAAACGAATTCACCAGAGAAAAGGGCAAATCGCTCTTGCGCAGGATCTGGGAGGCGGCCACCGAACCCATGCTGATCCTGCTGTTCTTTGCGTGGGTGATCACGGTCGCGGTCAACATCGTGCGCGAAGTGCAGACGGGCGACGGAGATTTCATCGAGTGCGTCGGCATTCTCGTCGCCATCGCCATTTCCGTCGTGCTCACCGTCGTCATGGAGGGAAAGAGCGCCAAGGCGTTCGAAGAACTCAACAAGATCAAGGAGGGGATCGAGATCAAAGTCGTGCGCGACGGCGTCGTGCAGTACATACCCTCGCAGGACCTCGTCGTCGGCGATATCGTTTTTCTGGAAACGGGCAACAAAGTGGTCGCGGACGGCAGGCTGCTGGAAAGCGTTTCCCTTATGAGCGACGAGTCTTCCCTCACGGGCGAGAGCGTGCCCGTGGAGAAAAACGCGGATCTGCGCATCGAAAACCCCGCAACGCCCGTGGCAGAACGCGCGAACATGGTGTTTTCCGGCTGTTTCATCACGGGCGGAACGGGCAAAATGGTCGTTACGGGCGTGGGAGACAATACGCAGTTCGGCCTGATCGCCCGCGAGATCCAGGGCGGCGGGGAAGACCCCACGCCGCTGCAGGAAAAGATGGCCAAACTTGGCAAAGTGATCACCGTTCTCGGCGGCGTTGCGGCGGCGCTCATTTTCCTGATCCAACTCGTCTTCCGCATCGTGGAAGGGACCGCGGACTTTGCCGGCGTTTCGGGCGCGTTTATCGACAGCATCGTGCTGATGGTCGCGGCGGTGCCCGAAGGGCTTCCCACCATCGTGGCCATTTCCCTCTCCATCAATATTGCGAAAATGGCCAGGGAAAACGCGCTCGTCAAAAAAATGGTCGCGTGCGAGACGATCGGATGCATCAACGTCATCTGCTCGGACAAGACGGGTACGCTCACGGAAAACAGGATGACGGTCGTGGACGTCTATTCGGACGGCGGTTTTCACGATGTCGCTTCCTTCTGCAACCCCGCCATGCTGGAAAACTACTGTCTGAACAGCACTGCCGATCTGTACGAAGATGCGGGCACCGTTCGCTTCGTAGGCAACCCCACAGAGGGAGCGCTCCTCGTTTCTGCATCGAAATGCGGCGTGGATTATAAGAAAAAGCGCGGGGAAGCGGATATTGCAGACGTTTATCCCTTCTCCTCCGATACGAAAAATATGACTACCTGCGTCCGTGCGGGAGGCGGATATTCCGTCTATACCAAAGGGAGCCCCGAAAAGATCCTTGCGCTCTGTTCGATGGACGAAGCCGAACGGGAGAAGATCGAAGCGGAGATCGTGGGGCTTGAAAAGCGCGCGCGCCGCGTGCTCGCCTTTGCGCACAGGTTTACCGAAAAATGCCCGGGCAGCCGCGAAGAGGCGGAAAAAGAAATGATCTTCGACGGATTCGTCGGTATTGCCGATCCTCTCCGTTCAGAGGTGTACGACGCCGTGCACGCTTGCCAGAGGGCAGGCATCGATCTGAAAATGCTCACGGGCGACAACATCGTCACCGCCACCGCCATCGCGGAAGAACTCGGTATCCTCGACGACGATCACGTCGCCGTGGAGGCGGGATATCTGGAAGGGCTTTCGGACGCGGAATTTTCCGAGATCCTGCCCAGCGTGCGCGTCATCGCGAGGAGTACGCCCCTTCTGAAGATGCGCGTCGTCAAAGAACTCAAATCCAAAGGCAACGTGGTCGCCGTTACAGGCGACGGCATCAACGACGCGCCTGCGCTGAAAAATGCGGACGTCGGCATCGCGATGGGCATTTCCGGCACGGAAGTTTCCAAAGAGGCCGCAGATATCGTCCTTTTGAACGACTCCTTCTCTACCATCGTCACGACCGTCAAATGGGGCAGGGGGATCTACGAAAATTTCAAACGGTTTATCCAGTTTCAGTTGACGGTGAACGTGGCGTCCGTGCTCATCGTATTTCTCTGTACGGTCATCGGCCTGTTCGTGGAAGGATTCTCGACTCCCTTTACCGCGCTCGATCTTCTTTGGATCAACCTGATCATGGACGGGCCTCCCGCGCTCACGCTGGGGCTGGAACCCATCCGCAACGATCTGATGAACAGAACACCCACCCGCCGCGGAGAGAGCATCGTGTCCGCCGGCATGCTCAGGCGCATCGTCATCAACGGCGTATTCATGTGCGCCGTGTGCATCGCCCAGATGAACTGGGATTTCCTCGGCATCGTCGGGGACGGGCTGGATGCGGAAAGGGCGCGAAACACGTCCAATACCGTCATCTTTACGCTCTTCGTGCTCTTCCAGTTGTTCAATGCGTTCAACTGCAGGGAACTTGAAGACGAGAGCATCTTTCCCAATCTCTTCAAGAACAAACTTACCCTGATCGCGTTCGTCGTCACTTTCGCCCTGCAGATCGTCATCACGCAGTTTGCCGGCCCCGTGTTCGACACCGTTCCCCTGGATATCCTGTCCTGGCTGAAAATTACCGGCGTCGCGTTTTCCATCATCGTGCTGAACGAGTTGGTCAAACTGATCTCCCGCGCGGTCAAAAGAGCGCGCGCGGCAAAATAATCGGCGGCGCAGATGCGGCAAAGATGACCGATCGGGCAAAAAAAGTCTTTTCATGTGAACTTTTTTGTAATTTTTTGCACGATTATGTTTGTTTTTCTGTGAAATTGTGATATAATAAACTCCGGAAGGCGGGGCATCCGCTCCGCCTTTACTTTATCGGTAATAAAGAGGGCAGATATGAACAGATACGACAGTGCGAAAGAGGCGTTTGCAAAATTCGGCGTCGACACCGACCGCGCGATCGCGGCGTTGAACGAAATCCCCGTTTCCGTGCATTGCTGGCAGGGCGACGACGTCGTGGGGTTCGACGGCGGCGGGGCCGCGAGCGGCGGTATCCAGACGACGGGGAATTACCCCGGGCGGGCGAGGACGTTTGAGGAACTTTCCGAAGACATCCGCTTCGCCTTTTCGCTGATGCCGGGCAAAAAACGCCTGAACCTGCACGCAAGTTATGCGATTTTGGGCGACGATGCGGGCAAGATCGACCGCGACGCCTATCGGCCCGAACATTTTGCTCCTTGGGTCAGGTTTGCAAAAGAGATCGGGTTGGACGGCATCGATTTCAATCCTACCTGCTTTTCGCACGCAATGGTCAAAGACGGGCTCACCCTTTCTTCTCCGGACGAAGACGTGCGCCGGTTCTGGGTACGCCATTGCCAGGCAAGCCTGAAGATCGCCGAATATCTGGCGGAGGAAATGGGTTCGCACTGCCTCGTAAACATCTGGGTCCCCGACGGATATAAGGACGTGCCGGCCGACAGACTGTCCCCCCGCCTGCGCCTGAAAAAGTCGCTGGACGAGATCCTTTCCGTAAACTATAATAAAAATAAAGTATACGTCGCCGTGGAAAGCAAGGTATTCGGCATCGGCGTGGAAAGTTACACGGTGGGCAACAACGAGTTTTATCAGAATTACGCCGCGACGCGCGGGATCTGCTGCCTTTTGGATAACGGGCATTATCATCCCACCGAAGTCGTGTCGGATAAAATCCCTTCCCTTTTGGCGTTCTACGACAAAGTCGCGTTGCATGTTACGAGAGGGGTCCGCTGGGACAGCGACCACGTCATTTTGTACGAAGACGAACTCAAAGAGATCTGCAAAGAGATCGTGCGCGGCGGCGCGGACAAAGTGATGATCGGCCTGGATTATTTCGATGCGAGCATCAACAGGATCTCCGCATGGGTCGTGGGGCAGAGGAACGTGCAGAAAGCGCTGTTGTTCGCCCTTTTGCAGCCGAACGATTATCTGCGCGGCTTGCAGGACAAGGCTGCGTTCACCCGCCTTATGTACGCGCAGGAGGAGTTGAAAATGCTTCCCTACGGAGACGTTTGGGCAGAGTATCTGAAAAAATACGGCTACGCTCCCGACGATTGGTTCGTCCGGGTGGAAGAATACGAAAAGAAAGTCCTCAGCAAAAGAAAATAACGGAAAAAGCGCACCGCAGTATCCATGCGGCGCGCTTTTTGAATTGTATAAACAATATTTTTGTTGTCCTTGACAAAATAAACGGGATAGTATATAATATCAATATACGTAAAAAGCCATAGTGAGGTACCGATATGGGATTGTTAAAAAACATCGAATGGACGGATGACAGCAAAAACACCATCGTATATAAAGTCGATATGAAAAACGACTACGTGAGCAAGGGGTCCGTGTTGACGGTAAGGGATTCGCAGGCCGCGATCTTCGCGCATAAGGGGAGAATGGCAGACGTTTTCCTGCCCGGCTTTTATAAACTCGATACCGACTCTATCCCCGTTCTTACGAAGATCATGTCCTGGAAATACGGGTTTGAAAATCCGTTCCGCTCGGATATCTACTTTGTAAACACGAAACAGTTTACCAATTTCAAGTGGGGCACGGCCAATCCGATCATCGTGCGCGACGCCGATTACGGCGCGGTGCGTATCCGCGGATACGGTTCCTATTCCTTCCGCATCAAGGATCCGTTCGTGTTCATGCAGGAACTTTCGGGGACCAATTCTTCCTTCAAAACGGAGGATATCACCGATTATATCAAGAGCATCGTTGTCAGCGGTATATCCGACGCGATCGGCGAGAGCAAGATCCCCGTTCTGGATATGGCGGGGAACCTTTTGGAACTCGGCGAGATCGTAAGAAAGTCCATGCAGCCCTCTTTCGAACAGATGGGCATGGAACTTACCAAATTCGTGTTCGAAAATTTCTCCATGCCGAAAGAACTGGAAGAGGCTTTGGACAAAAACACTTCGCTCGGCATGATGCGCGGAAATATGGATACGTATATGCAGATGGCGCAGGCTGATGCGCTCAAAGAAGCGGCGAAAAATCCCGGCATGGCGGGATCCGCAATGGGCGCGGGGCTGGGCTTCGGCATGGGAAACATGTTCGGCGGCATGTACGCGCAGAACATGCAGAACGCACAGCAGAATAATGCTTCGGCCAAGACGGCCGCCTGCCCGAAATGCGGCGCGGCAGTCAAAGCGGGCGCAAAATTCTGCCCCGAATGCGGTTCGCCGATGGGCAACGTCTGCCCGAAATGCGGCGCGGCAGTCAAAGCGGGTGCGAAATTCTGCCCCGAATGCGGACAGAAATTGCAGGCCGTTTGTCCGAAATGCGGTGCGGCAGTCAAAGCGGGCGCAAAATTCTGCCCCGAATGCGGACAGAAACTTTAATCGCGGGGCAGGGGTAAGAGAATATGAGTACACAGACGGATTACTTTGACGATCCCGTTCCGGAAGGGGATCCCTTCGCGAACGAGGTGGAAAATCAGACCTCCGTTACGAAGTGTCCCGCATGCGGCGCCAATATGGTGTACGATTCGGAGCGAAAAAAACTCTACTGCGAACACTGCGGCACGGAAAAGGAAATTTTTGCGGACAACAGCGAAGAGATCGATTTTGAAAATCTTCTGCGCGCGGACAACGGGTGGGGAGCAGAATCGCACGTTTTCCGCTGTGAAAACTGCGGAGCAAGGGAGATCCTCGGCAAAAACGAGATCGCAAAGACGTGCCCGTTTTGCGGAACGAGCAACATCGTTGAGGCAGACGATCTTCCGGGGCTGAAGCCGAACGCGGTCGTGCCTTTTCAGATCGGGCTGGACTCGGCGGGCGGAAACGTAAAAAAATGGGCGAAAAAAAAGTGGTATTCTCCCCGCAGGTTCCGCAAGAGCGCCCGGCCGGAAGAAATGCAGGGCGTCTATATGCCGGCGTTTTCCTTCGACACGAATACCGATTCTTATTATCGGGCTGTGCTCGGCAAACATTATTACCGCACGAAGCGGGTCAACGGAAGAGTGGTCAGCGAACAGTACACCCGTTATTTTACGGTCAGCGGAAGTTATTCCATGTTTTTCGACGACGTGCTCATCCAGGCTTCGGGCAAGATCGACCAGAAATCCCTCAACAAACTGCAGCCGTTCGATACGAACAACAGCAAGCAGTACACTTACGAATATCTGAGCGGTTTTTCCGCCAGCCAGTATTCCAAAGACGGCGCCGCCTGCTGGGAAGAGGCGAAGGGCGTCATCCGCGGACGTTTGAGGTCGGCGATTTTGAGCCAGTACACGTACGACGTTGTATCCTCTTTCGATATTTCCACAAAATGCAGCGACATCACGTATAAATACATATTGCTGCCCGTTTACGTCGGGCACTGCAACTGGCGCAAAAAAATATATAATTTTTTCGTCAACGGATTCAACGGCAAAGTGACGGGCAAAGCGCCCGTATCTCCGCTGAAAGTGAGCGGTCTCGTTATTTTAGGGATCGGCATTCTGGTCGGACTTTACTTTGTATATAAGTACTTTTTCGCCTGATTTTGCGGGCAAGGGGAGGTGTATGAAATGGAATGGTGGGTGATCCTGATCATCGCCGTTGCGGCTGTCGTCGTCATTGCGCTTGCCGTGTTTTTGGCGGTCAGAGGCCGTAAGGGCGGATCGGGGAAAGTAAAGATCGTCGACGGAGAGAGATATACGGACGGCAAAAGTGCCTATACGGCGGACGGAAATGTTTCGATCTCTCACGAAGAGGGCGACATCGTGCTCGCCGTGGGCGTACCGCAGAGGGCGGTCAAAGGCGGCAGGCTGATGCCGGGGAAATATTCCGTTCTCTCTTCCGCGGAAGGGGTGAAGGAATTCAATCTGCGCGTGGGCGGGTACGTCCGTTCGTTCCGCCACGGAGATGACATCGTCCTTGCCGACGGCGAGGAGATCTGCGCCGTATCGCATACGGTCATTCTTAGATAGGAGAAAATTATGAGCAAGAAATTTTTATTCGGTTTTGTATTGGGTCTGATTTTTGTCGTGGCCGCCGTACTGTGGCTTTTGTCCATCGTGGCGGAAGACACCTTCGGGTGGTTCACGCTCGGCTGGGCGGTAACGCTGATCGCGGGCGGGTTCGGCATCGCGTTTATCCTGCGCGGGCTGTTTTCCAAAACGGCGGGCCCCATCAAAAAGTTCTATATCTATTTCGGTGCGGGCATGCTGGTCATGGCAGTCCTCGCACTGGTCGGCGAACTTTCTATGCCCGGTAAAATCGTGCTCCCCATCATCGCCATTATTCTTACGGCGGCGCTGCTCCTCGGCTTTATCGCCGTAGGCGGCAAAAAATGGGACCAGGGCGACAACCAGAACGCGGGCTATAAAAATTACTATCAGCGCAAGGCGGAAGAAGAGGCTAAAAATAAAGACAAAAAAGACGGCGAATGATCTCGGTATAAAATATCGGCAGACGCTGTAAAAAAGAACACAAAAAGCGGGTTTCCGTAAATTCGGAAACCCGCTTTTTGTGTTCTATCCCGGGCAGACAGAAAAAGGCGGCCAACTCTCATATATTTTACAAAGCGCCGCTGCTTTTTTGTTCGGGGTTATGATTTCAGAATTCCCCAGGCCTCGCCCACTTTGCCGCCCGAAAGCACGTATTTTTTCATGTTCCGCTGCAGCGTCGTGTTTTCGGGGAAACACTCGGGCGCGAGCGTCTTATCCTTAAAGACCCATTGTTTATAGCCGTCCGTATCCTCGTCCCACTTGCGGATCTCGAAGCGGCGGTAAAAGGCGAGGATCTTTGAATTTGCGGGCAGCAGTTTTTCCAGTGCGGGGGAAAGCAGCCAGGAATAACAGAACATGACTGCGTCCGCATAATCGGGATAAAATTCCGAAAAAAACGCTTTCGCGTCCCGCAGGGATGCGGAGATCTTGTCGGGCGAAAGATCCGCGTCGGACGGAATGTGCAGAGAGACCGCATTTTTCCCTTCGTATTCGGAAAGTTCGTATTCCAGTTCCCCGATGCGGAAAAGGAGCATGGAAAGTTGCCTTCCCACCCAAAAATCTCTGTCGAATCCGTACCGGCCGTAACTTTCGAAATGCTCTTTCACGAAACGGGAAAAACATTGCATCGACGCTACGAAAATTTCGTCCCGAATGCCCGTTTTTGCATAATCGCCGCGCGTTTTGAGCGCCGCGCGCAGCATGAGAAGCAGTTTTTTGAAGCCGCCCTCGTCCTGCGGCAGGGCTGCCCTGAGTTCGTCGGCGGCCTGTTTGAACGTCGCCTTGTCTGTCAGGGCCGAAATCAGTTTTTCTTCTTTGTCTGCGGGCAGCCCCGTTTCGGTCTCCGATAAAATTTTTGTAACTTCTTCGGGCATGCCGATTTCCGCGCACAGCGATGAGATAGGATCCATGTTTTTTCCTCCGAAATGTTTTTGCGCAAAGGCTTCGCGCGTAATTGTAGCGCAAAAAACCGTATCCGTCAACAGTTTGAACGGGCTGATCCGATTAAACTTACGCTTTTTTGATATACTGTTTGGGGGATAGGCCGAGATTTTTTTTGAAAGTCGAGATAAAGTAGGTGTCGCTTCCGAATCCCGTTCTGAGCGCTACGGTGGAAACGGACATGCCTTCCCGCAGCAAGTGAATGGCATTGACGAGCCTGCACGACTCGATATAATCGCTGATGCCGAACCCGACTTTTGCTTTGAACAGCCTGCAAAGATAATATTTGTTGAGGTAGAATTTTTTTCCGATCATATCCAGACTGAGCGGCTCGTTGCAGTGTGTGCGGATAAATTCCATGATTTCGTTGATGCGCGGATCGTCGTCCGTACTGTAAAGGCTCATGGGCGCAAGGTTTTCCGAACGGATATCCGTGATCAGAAGAAGCAGTTGTATCAGATACAGCCGCAGGCGGAGCAACCGGTGGTAATCTTCCCGTTCCTCGCACTCGATCATCTTTTCGAGCAGGAAAAGAAATTCTTTCCGCTTGTCTTTTGGAATGGAAAGTTTATGGTTGCGGTTGGGCACGTTCGGGTCGAAACAGTCGAGCAGGCCGTACACTTCCGGGTCGGTCTTTGAAAAAAGTTGCGGAGAGAACATGACGACGTATCTTTCGTAATTGTTGGGGTTGGAAGTGCTGATTTTGTGCACGTCGGTATTGCTGAACAAAAACACGTCAAATTTATTCACGTCGTAAACCTTGTGCCCGACAAAGAAATTATTGTCATCGCTCATGCTCAAATATATCTCATAATTGTTGTGTACATGCATGAGAAATTTTTCACCATTATTGTTAATTTTGTGCAAAGCCTCTATCTTTTTCGGGCTTGTAGGCATAATTTCGATATGATTCATGATTTTTCCTGCCCTCCGTAAGGATATCCGCATTATATCACGGTCTTTTGAATATGTCAATAAATTTAAGTTTTTACACAATATTTTATAAGGCAGGACGGATTTTTTGTGTTATACTTTCACGCGTACAACGGGCAGAAGCATGCAAAGAGAACAATAAAATGCCTATGGGAGAATTTATGCAGGTTCAGGAGTTTGTAAAAGACAAATTGGTTTGCAAAGTGTTTTCCGACAGAGATTCTATGGGAAAATGCGCCGCGGATCTGATCGCGGAGAGGATCCGGGAACTTTTGGCGAAGCAGAGCGAAGTGAATATGCTCTTCGCCGCCGCTCCTTCGCAGAACGACGTGATCCGGCATCTGGTGCAGGAGGACGTGGACTGGTCGCGCGTGACGGCTTTTCATATGGACGAGTACGTCGGGCTGGAAAAGGAGAGCCCCAAAAGTTTCAAGCACTATCTTGAAAACGCGCTGTTCAGCAAAGTCAATATGAAAAACGTGTACTACATCGGCAGCGGGGAAAATACGGAAGAAATTTGCGACCGCTACGAAAAACTGATCAAGGAACACCCCATCGATATCGTATGTTTGGGGATCGGCGAAAACGGCCACATTGCATTCAACGATCCCGACGTGGCGGATTTTGCGGACAAGAAAGTGATCAAACTGGTCTGCCTTGACGAAAAATGCCGCCGCCAGCAGGTCAACGACAAAACTTTCGATACGATCGACGAAGTTCCGAAATATGCGATCACCCTGACGGTGCCCACGCTCGTATCCGCAAAATACATGTATTGCGTGGTCCCCACAAGCAACAAGGCGGAGGCCGTTTATCACACGATGAAAGATCCCGTCAGCCGCGAGGTGCCCGCAACGATCCTTCGCACGCATCCGCATGCGATGATGTTTACCGATCTTGACAGCGCGCAGCTGTTGATGAAAGCATAACGAAAAAAATCACCAAAGGAGTGTAAAGTGATGAAAAAATTTTTGGCTCTTCTGATGTGTTTCCTGCTGGTGTTCGCTTTGGCGGCATGCGGCGACGGGGGCAAAAACGACGGCAATACGGGTGACGATCCCTCCATTACCGATCCCGACGATCCCAGCGATCCCGATGATCCGGAAGATCCGGACGAACCCGGCAAACAGGAATATACCTGGAATTCCGAACCGGTCGTGACGGAAACTTTCTTCGACGATTTTGAAAACGGAATCGACGGAACGAAATGGACCTCCACGAATACGGGTTGGGGAGAAAACAACAACGGCGTTTCTACGGACAATGTGATGTATTCCACAAACAAAGAAAAGGTGGAGGCAGAGGGCGCAACGGGCGGCATCGTCGTTCTGAAAGCGACGGGCGACTACGCTGCGAATAAAAACGAAAAGCGCGAAGGCGCGGTCCTCATCACGCGCGACGATTACGGCGCGGGCAAATACGAAGTCCGCATGAAAGTGCTTCCCCGCGAAGGGCAGTGCACCGCAATCTGGACGTATTTCAACGGTACGCCCAACGCGACCGACCTTGAGGACAGCAAATACAGCGAGATCGACATCGAACTGCCCGAAGGCGGCGACTTCCGCGAGATGAGCGCCACCACGTATGAAAAATACATCGACAAGACGAACATGAACCAGACCTCTTCGCACTTCACATTGGAGGAAAAGGGACTGGATTTCATCAGCCTGAACGACGGCGATTGGCATACGTTCGCCTTTGAATGGAGAACGGACGACGACGGCGAAAGGGGGATCATTTGGTATATAGACGACGTTCCCGTTGTAAAATACACGACGGACGTGCCCGTTTATACCGCTCCTCTGTGGATCGGTACGCACTTCCCCGACAACCCGAGTTGGCTGGGCGTTCCCAACTTTGAGACCGCTTATATGTATATCGACTGGGTGCGCATCACCTCTTACGACGAAGAGACGATCGACGAATCCAACGGATCGGAAGGGGATTTCACTTTCACCGATCTGGGCAACGCGGATATCCCGCAGAACAACTTCATTTCCAACGGGACGTTCGATCAGGGAACGGAATCTTCCGCGGTCGCCTGGTCGGCGGACAGAAATTCCACCATCGTGCGCGGCAGCGAAAACTACGTGAACTATCTGCAGGTCAATCCCGGCAACACGATCTATCAGGAAATAGACAACCAATATAAAGGGCACACGCTGCAGTTGGTCGTCAATGCAAAAATTACGGGCGGCAGCGGCACGCTGCACGTTTACCTCGAGGAAATGTACGGTGGCATCCTGTCGCAGGGCACTTCCGAGGAGATCGAATTCCGCCATACCATTTCCGGCGAAAAGACGCTGACCTATCAGATCAAGGACGACGATACGGACAGTATCCGCGTCGTATTCAAAACGGATGAAGGTACGACCGCTCAGATCACGTCCGTTGAACTTTATTACGCATGATTGTTTCCGCAGTGCGGAGCAAGATAAAAAAAGGTACCTTTTTCATTCGGTTGATACCGAATGAAATCCGCTAACGGAAAAGCGGGGCGAAAGGGGCAGGAGGCACAAAATGGCAGAAGACAGATGGAATCATCCTCCCGTAGTCAAGGGCGTGTTTTACGACGACTTTTCGGAAGGGATCCGCGGCGGCGTCTGGCGCGCCCTGCATGAAAAATGGGCCAGCCAGAACAACAACGGATATTCCGAAGACAACTGCTTGTATACCACAAACGCGCGAGAAGTCGAAAAGATGGGCGCAAACGGCGGGATCGTCGTCATACGCTCCAACGGAGATCTTTCTCCTCAGAAGGAAAGAAAGCGTCAGGGCGGCGGCATCGTAACGAAGCGGCTGTTCGGGCCGGGGCTTTACGAGGCGCGCATGAAAGTCGTGCCGAGAGTGGGGCAATGCAGCGCGATCTGGACGTATTTCAACGACTGGGCCCCCGCAATGGAGGACAGAAAATACAGCGAGATCGACGTGGAAATGCCGCACGGGGGCGATTACCGCAAGTTCAGCGGAACTACGTACGAAAATTACGTAAACGCGGAACAGAAGATCAGCAGTTCGCAGGTCGTGGATTGCCCCGTTCCCCTCAACGACGGAAAATGGCACGTGTTCGCCTTTGAATGGCGCACAGACCGCGAGAACGGAGACGAAGGGATCGTATGGTATCTCGACGGGAAGCCCGTTCTCACCATCAGAGAGGCGGTCCCGCATTATACGGCGACTTTCTGGCTGGCGTCGCTCTTTCAGGATTCGCCCGCATGGCTGGGCGTGCCGCGCTTTGAAACCGCGTATATGTATGTCGATTGGGTGCGCATCACCGAATATGCGGATCCCTGTCTGCCCGGGTTTGCGGAAAAAGAGAGCCGCCTGACTTATAAAGGAACGGATTTGCAGAACGCCCCGATCCCGAAAACGGATTATATCGCGAACGGAAGTTTTTCCCGCCCCGCACGTTCAGAGGATTTCAAGGGCAATCGGATCGATTCGTGGGAATTGGACGGCGGCGCGCAGATCTCAGAAGGCGTTTTGCGCATGCAGGGCAAGTCGCGCGTAACGCAGACGATCGAGGCGCAGTATGCAGGATTCGTATTCGAACTTTGCGTCGATGCGGAAGCGGCGGGGGAAGGCCGTCTCGAAGTGTATCTCGAATCTCTGTCCGGTAAGGCAAATACTTTGGAGCCCGTTTTCCGCGAAGAGGGAAGATCTGGCAAAAAGATTTGTTTTACTTCCGGCAAACGGATGAAAAAGCGCGCAGCGTTCCGGATCGAAGAAAAAAACACGGAACACCTCCGCGTCGTTTTGGAGACGTCGGAAGGGACCGCCGCAAATGTATACGGCGTACACATGAATTTGCAATCGGAATGAACGGAAGTTCATCGCAAAATAATTTGAAGGAGAAAAAAGCATGAAATTTATCAAAAAAATGACGGTTTTGGTACTGGCGCTATGCTTGTCTCTGTCGTTTTTCGCAGTCGGCGCGGGTTGCGAATGGACGACGGGGGATGCCGGCGAAACGGTCGTATCCGGCGGCGGCGGGATCTCGTGGGATCTCGGCGACACCAACGACTGGGTCGCCCGTACGCGCCCTACCGCGGATGATTTTTCGGATAAAACGCTCAACATCAAGTTCTTTAACGGCGGCTACGGCAGGGCCTGGCTGGACGAAATGGAAAAACAGTTCGAAGCGGATTATCCCGGCATCGACGTGCGCCTGACGGCATCGACGAACAGTTCCGACTTCCAGGATCTGCTGCGCACCGAATTGCAGGGCAACAATCCGTATGACATTTATATCTGCCACGATATTTCCTGGGAAAGCCTGGGCGGCGATGAAAAACTCCTCGTCGATCTGACGGACGAACTGTACAACGCGGTGATGTACACCGATCCCACGCCCGATGATACGATCGTGGAAGAGCAGGGGCTGACGCTGGACGAAAGCGGCAACGCGCAGATCACGTATAAAAATCTTCTGACGGACGCCTCCGTCACGAGCGCGTATTACAGAGACGGCTATTATAAAGTCGCACAGGTGCAGGGCGCCGGCGGCATCCTGTACAATAAGACGATGTTCGACCAGTACGGCTGGGAACTTCCCGAAACGTACGACGATCTCAAAGCGCTCTGCGAACAGATCGTAGAGGGCACGAACGGGGATATCGCACCTTTCCTGGTCGCCGGTTCGGAAGGGTATCTTTGGGACAGCCTCGTATACGACTGGTGGATCCAGCTTGCGGGACAGGAAGAATTCAACCGCCTGTTCGAAGGCAACGATAAAAACTGCTGGAATCCCGACGAGTATCCTTACCACAGACAGGCATATCAGTATTGGTACGATCTGTTTGTAGTCAACCAGAGCGAATATATGCTCGACGGTTTCACCGGGATCGACAACGTCATGGCGAACGCCGTATTCCTGCAGGGCATGGCGGCGATGATGCCCGCGACCGCCTGGGCGGTGAACGAACTGGGCGCAGACGTTCTGGAAGAATCGGGCCTCGACGTCGGGCTGATCCCCACGCCGTATGTGGAAGGCGCGAAGACGGACGAGGACGGCAATCCTCTGCGCGTCTGCTACGACGTTGCCGGAAGAGACTCCATCGTCGTATCCACGAACGGAAACTCCGATCTTGCCATCGAATTCCTCAAATGGATGGGCGAGTTGGACAACAAATATATTTTCCCGAAGAATGTTTCGGGCATGGTCATGGGCTTCAAGTACGACGTGGATACGCTGCTGACGGACGAGTACTGCAGATTTACGTGGGACAGAGACATGTTCAAACTTCTCGGAGAGACGACCTTCCGCACCACGGGTTATTCATCCAACCCCATGTTCGTTTTGAAACTGGTCTCCGCTTATCCGATCGAAAACTATTATCTCAGGTGCTTTACGACGTACGGCACCGCCAGCCAGATCACGCCTTCCTCTATATTTGCAAGCGCCTGGTCGCAGGTGAACAGCAAGTGGGATGACTGGCGCTTCGAAGCGGGCCTCGAATAATCGTGTACGGTTGCCGCCGCCTCGTGCGGCGGCAGGGGAGAGTTTATATGGAGCAATTGAAAAAGAAAAGACGGCGCAATAAATACGGGCTGAGAAAGGAACAGATCGTATTCATCTGCGTTCTTCTCGCTTATCCCGTAATACATTTTTTGGTCACGTGGCTGTATATCAATTCGAGAACGCTCATTCTGTCCTTTACGCGCTATAACCCGAATGTGGCGGACTTTCAGATTCCGGGGAATATTTTTTACAATTTCGAAATGTGGATCGACAGATTTCTGCATGATTCGAAGTATACGATGATCCTCGTCAATTCCCTTCTGTATTTCCCCGTTTCCTGCTTTATAACGCTTCCGCTTTCCGTCATCTGCGCATATTTCATCTTTGCCAAGGTGCCGGGAGGGACGGTTTTCCGCGTGATCTTCTTTCTTCCCTCCATTCTGCCCGGCGTCGCGATGACGATGGCTTTCCGTTTCGGGTTCGATACGTACGGTTATGTCAATGCGCTTTTGCGGCATCTGGGTATGGAAAACGTGCCCGTCTGGTTCGGCACTGACGGACTCACGCCGTTTATGATCTTCTTTTACTGCGTGTGGGCGGGTATCGGCTATAACGTCGTTCTCATGTCGGGCGCAATGAGCCGCGTCCCTTCCGAGATCATCGAATACAACCGTCTCGAAGGTGTAGGGATGGGGCGCGAGATGTTCTGCATCATGGTCCCCATGGTGTGGCCTACGATCGTGACGCTGTTTACGGTCGGCATGAATACCGTGCTTACCCTATATATGCAGCCGTATTTCCTGATGGGATCGTCTACGGACGGAAATTTCAACACGGGAACGATCGCGCTTTATATCTTCGGAAATTATTCCGACCGGCGTCAGATCCCGCAATTGTCATCTTTCGGTCTGCTCTGTTCGCTGTTCTACGTCCCCGTCATCTTCCTTGCAAGATGGATCATGAATAAATTCTTTACGGAAGTGGACTACTGATGGAAACGAATGTTATGGAAAGCAATGTTGCCGACGTCGGTACGATGAAGCCCGAAGTTTCCGAGTCTGAAATCATAGAATCCAAACTTGTCGGCAAAAAACTGAAAAAACAGAAGGAAAATTCGCCCGTAAAGCGTTCCACGGGCCAGAAAGTGGCGCTTTGGATCGTCTGTGCGATTTTTATACTCTATTCCGTTTCGCTGCTCTTTCCCTTTGCCTGGCTTTTGTTCAACTCTTTCAAGACCCGGCAGGACTTTCTGACGAGCGCGGTCGCAAACGGCGGCATGAGCATACCTGAAATTTTTGATCCGCATAACTATTACGAGGCTCTGATCGGATTTAAACTGACGGTCGGTTCCGGTTCTGCGGTCAAAGAGGTAAACCTCCTGCAGATGTTTCTCAACAGCATCATTCTGACCGCCACGACGACCTTTCTGGAAGTGTTCTTTTCCGCCTGTACGGCATATGTGCTCGCAAAATACAACTTCCCCGGCAAAAAGATCATTTTCGGCATGGTCCTCGCGTCCATGGTCATACCGGTCGTGGGTACGTTGCCCGTCATGTACGATTTTATCGGCAGCATCGGGCTGATGGACACACTTCCGGGCGTATGGATCGTGTATGTAGGCGGATTTGCGTTCGGCTTCCTTCTTTTGAACGGGCATTTCAAAAGCCTGTCCTGGACGTATGCCGAGGCCGCGCAGATCGACGGCGCCACGAGTTTCGGGGTCTTTTTCAAGATCATGATCCCGCTCTCGATGCCTGCGCTCATCTCGCTCGCCATCATTACGGCGATCGATTACTGGAACAATTTCGGCACGCCGAAGATTTATTTACCTTCCATGCCCACCGTTGCGGTCGGGCTGGATTCCCTGATGATCGAGATCGAAAAGACGAGCGATTACCCGCTCATGTTCGCGTGCGTGCTCGTCGCGATCGCTCCGATCGTCGCAATATTCTGCTGCTTCCAGAAGGTGATCATCTCCAACATGGTTGCGGGCGGAATCAAAGGCTGATTTACCGGAAATGAAAAAAATAAAATCAAGGAGATAATATGATGAGAAAGAAACTCAGAATTGCCCTGATCGCGGTCATGGCCATGCTGATGGTGCTCACGGTTTTTGCCGGGTGTAACGGAAATTCCGGTTCATCCTCCGGCTATAAACTGAGTCAGACGTCGGCTTCGCTCGAGATCGGCAGAACTTTGCAGTTGACTATCTCTCCCGAACCGGCGAACGTGACGTGGAGCAGTTCGGACGAAGATGTCGCGACCGTTTCGGACGGGCTTGTTACGGCAGTGGAGAAGGGTACTGCGACCATTACGGCGCAGGTCGCAAAGACACAGGATTCCGCCGCTGCAACGCTGACCTGTGAAATCACGGTCAACAGCGTATCCGTTCTGCCCGAAAGCATTTCGATCACCAACGAGGATACGACGCCCGCGCCCGGATTTTTTGAAATCACGGCGCAGGTCATGCCCGAAGGAGCCGATCAGCGCTTTACGGCATCGCTCGTCGGCGAGCATACCCTCGTACAGATCGTGGACAACGAGGTAGCCATTGACGCGGAAATCGAAGACGGTTATACGTTTACCGTCAGCGTGGCGTCCGTTGCGGACCCGCAGATCACCGCCACGAAAGAATTTGTCGTCGACAACCGTCCCGAAGACGGTCTGCACATCACGACCCCGCAGAGAGTGGTCGACGCGCAGGTCAATGACGGCAAACTGCAACTCAAATACACGATGGTGCCCGAAGCGGAAGTGACCTTCTCGCTTGAAACGGAAGTGGACGGCGTATCGATCACTTCCGGCGGCGAAATTTCCGTAGATAAATATGCGAACAACGGCATCGCGTTCACCGTAGTCGCCGAGGCGACCGTGGAGGAAGAAGAGTTCCGCACGACGGTCGATATGACCGTTCTCAACGAGATCGAACGCGAGATCTCCACGGAAGAAGAACTCCGCGCGATCTGGACGGGCGACAACGCGGAGAGCCGCGCCCGCATGCAGAACCATTACATCCTTACCGATAATATCGTGCTCACGTCCGACTGGACGTCCATCGCCAACGACGGCACGGAAGGCGGCACGGGCGCGCAGTTCAACGGCAATTTCAACGGCAACGGCTACACCATTTCCAACTTCAACATGAACGCCGGCTGGAACAACGGTTTCTTCTATTCGATCGGTGAAGAGGGCGTGGTGGAAAATCTCGTTCTGGAAAGCGGCAACGGCGTAAACGACGGTATCCACGGCATGTTCTGCGGACCGTTCGCGGGATATTGTTTCGGCACCATTCAGAACAGTATGGCAAACGTGCGCGTCACCTCCGATACCAATAGTGCGGGCGCCCATATTTCCGTCGGCTCTTTCGTCGGCACGATCGGCGCGACCGGCCTTGTGATCAACTGCGTCTCCATCGGCCAGACGGTCATCAACCGCAACCCGACGGGCGAAAATTCCGACTATACGACGGGCTTTGCCGCAAGCATGCCCGGCACGCTCGGCCAGTGCCTGCGTTCGAGTTATGCGCTCGAAGGCACGATCGAAAACATCGTAGGGCACAGGAGCGGTATCGACACTGCGGCCGAAGGGGAGTTGGACGTCATCCGCACGGAAGAAGAAATGAAGACGGCCGCTTCGTATCCCGAATACGATGCCGAAACGGAAGAGGGATTCGACAGGGAGATCTGGAGAATCGTAGACGGTTCTTTCCCGTCCCTCTATAACGATAAGTTTGTAGAGCCCGCGATGATCGAAGTCAAAGTCAACGGCGAAGAGATCATCGACGGCAAATTTACGGTCGGGCACGGCGATTACGAATTCACCGCCGAAGTTACGGATGCAGACGGTTCTGCCGTCAACGTGCCGCAATCCTTCTCGATCATCAGTTTTGCGACGGGTACGGGCGTTGCGGACGGCGCGTTCACTTATGACGGCGTTACCGTTTCGGTAAACGGTTCTCTCGCAAAGGACGGAGACACGGTGACGATCGTGCTTGCCTCCGACCTCAATACCAATATACAGACAACGGTCACCTTTACTTTTGAAGGAGCGCTCGCGGTCGTCGTTGACGAGATCCCCGATCTCGAATACACTGCAGACGGCGCGAATACCTTCGACGTATCCGATCTCGTTACCGTATTGAGCGGATCGGGCAGCGAAACGGTCACTTATGAGATCACGCAGGGAACGGCGGGCGTTACGATCAACGAAGAGACGGGCGTGCTCACCATCACCGCGGCTTCCAATAATACGGCGGTATTCAAAGTACAGGTCACCGTCACCGACGGAAGCGAAACGGCAAAATCTGCAGAGATCTCCGTAAACGTCGTCAATACCGTTCCCAAGGAAATTTCCACTGCGGAAGAGTTCCTCGCAATCTGGCCGATCGGCCGTTGGGATGCTCCCGACGATACCGTCAAGCCGCTCATGCATAATAATTATATCCTTACGGACAATATCGATCTCGGCAGCAGTGCGAAAGTGATCGGGTTTGGTTGGAGCGAGGATGATCCCGGTTACGGATTGTTCGGGACTTTCGACGGAAACGGCTACACGATTTCGTGGTCAAATAACCTTGCCGTCAGTTGGAACTGCGGTTTGTTTGCAAAGGTAGAGGCAACGGGCGTGATCAAAAACCTGAAAATGCAGACTTACGGCGACGGCGCTATCCACGGATTGGTGGCTGGTCCGATCGGTTTTGTATATGGTACAGTAGAAAATTGCTTCTTTGATGTGAAAGTAACGACGGAAAAGCAATCTACTGGAGCGGTTCAACCGATCGGTACGGCGGTCGCGGCTGTGTGCGGCGGCGGTAAATTGATCAATGTCATTTCAATCGGTCAGGCAATGCTTGAAATTGACGGAACGCCGATTGTCAGCGGTGTCTACGGCAAGACGCACGACACCGACAGTGCAAACGCGGTCGTAACCGACAGTTACGCCCTGTCCGGAACGGTGACAAAAACAGAGATCGATACGGTCGCGGATAAAATTACGGCAGAAAACACGAAGATCGTTCTTACCGATACGGAAATGCGTACGGCCTCCAACTTTGCGGATTGGGATACGGAAATCTGGTATATTGCAGACGGCGCATATCCTACGCTGAAAAACGATAAACTGGTAATTCCCACGGGGATTGAGATCACCAATTCCGAAACGACGGTCGGGGTCGGCGCAACCGAAATCACGGCAGACGTGACTCCTTCGGGCGACTGGTTTATTTCTTCCTTCACGACGACGGATGAAACGAATATCACCTATGAGGGCAGGACTGTAACGGTCAAACCGCAGGCGGTAACGGGAGCGACGTTCACGGTCACGGTAGCGGCGGCGCTTGCGCCGTCCGTGACGGACCAAATGACGTTTACCGTCTCGAACGAAGGAATCTCTGTCAGTTTTGCGGACGACGCGCCCGAAACGATGGATTTTGAAACCTCTGCTACGCTCGCGCTTGCAGATTACGTAGAAGTCAGTCAGGACAGCGGTTATACGCTTTCGTATGCATTAAAAGAAGCGGTGACGGGTGTTTCCGTCGATGCGGAAACGGGCGTCGTGACCCTGACGGAAGAGGTGAACAACACCGCCGTATTTACGGTCGTCGCTACGGTCACGCCCGATGCAGGCGGAGATCCTTCGAGCGCGGAACTGACCATAACGGTCACGAATCACGTATTCAAAGAGATCAACGGCATTGAGGATCTGCAGGCGATCTGGACGGGGAACAATGCAGTTTCCTGCCAGAACCTGACCAACAATTATATTCTGATGACGGATATCGACCTTTCGGGCGTTACGTTTGGTACGATCGGCATCGCCGATACAGACGGTATCGGACTTTCCGGAACGTTTGACGGCAACGGGCACAAGATATCCGGAGTGAAGATGGATGTCAGTTGGAACGGAGGTTTCTTTGCAAGGATCGAATCGACGGGTGTCGTCAAGAACCTGCACCTTGAAAGCGGCACGGGAGCCGACGACGGCGTTCAGACGATTTTCGGCGGCGCTTTGGTCGGATTCCTGTACGGGAAAGTGGAGAACTGTTTTGTGAATGTACGCGTTTATACAAATGACGCAACAAGACCGATTGGGACGCTTGCAGGAACGATAAAGGAAGGCGGATTAATTGTAAACAGCATTGCAATCGGGCAGGCAGTCTTTACGGGAGATCGTTCAGAGGCAGAACATGGATCTGGGTTTATCTCTTCCGGTTCTGCAAGCCAAATCACGAGCAGTTTTGTTCTCGATACGACGGTCGACGGTTCCATAGGCTATAACAAGGTTGCCGACGAAAATATCGTAAAGACGGAAACGGAACTCAAAACGGCCGCTACGTTTGAAGGTTGGGATAGCAGCATTTGGACGATTTCTGAAGGCTCTTATCCCGCACTGATCCCGAACTGCACTTCGGGGCAGGCGGATGCGTAATACGCAATGAAGGAATAATTCGGCTCGCCGTTTTTCGGGGAGCCGAATTTTCTTGAAGAACTTTCGGCAAATTCCTTGTAACGGGGCTTGCCGATGTGATAAAATAATAGGGCGCAGAGGCGCCGACGGAGAAATTATGAAACTCGATTTAAGATGTCTGCAAATCGATCTTGCCCGCCAGAAAGAGAGCGTTGCATTCGTGAAAAGTTACGCCGATTTTGCGGCGGAAAACGGCTATAATGCCCTGATCCTGTATCTTGAAAACGCGGTCCGCACCGAAGATACCGCCTTTTTCGACCCCGAAGAGACGTATTCTGCCGATGAGATCCGTGAGATCGTCGCCTATGCCGAATCGAAGGGGCTCGACGTCATTCCTGCCCTCGAAAATTTGGGCCATCTCGAAAAATTTTTCCTCTATCCGCAACTTGAACATTTATCCGAGATCACCGACGTAGAGAAGGAGGGGCGCGGGTTCGACCGCTTCAAGCGCGGCGCGTGCGGCTGTATCACGAATCCGGAACTGAACAAATTTTTCGATAAATATATTGCGGACGTCTGTTCCCTTTTCCACAGTAAATATGTGCATATGGGGCTCGACGAGCCTTTCGATCTTGCCGTGTGCGAGCGCTGCAAGGGTGCGCTCGCTGCGGGCAAATCGAAGAGCGATCTCTTTCTTGCGCACATTCTGCATACGTACGAACTTTGCAAAAGCCTCGGCAAGACGATGATGATGTGGGACGATTTTTTCGAATATGCCGATATCGTCCGCGATCTGCCCCGTGACATTGTGCTTTGCAACTGGAATTACGTGTTCGTCGGCGACGAGCCGCAGGGGCACTGGACCAACCGCATCAAAAAAGATTGGTTCCGCCTGTATGACGAGTTGGGCTTTTCCTATCTCTTCTGCGTGTACGCGCACCGTTGTTCTTCCCCGTATAACGTGGATACGTTTACCGATTACGCAGAAAAATACAGCCCCGTCGGCGCGATCATGACGACCTGGAAACGCTCCGATTCGTTCTATCAGGGCGCATATCCCAATATTGCCTATGCGGGGAAAAAGTGGAGCGGCCTCATCCAAAGCGAAGGGGACAGGGTCGCCGCATATGCTTCCGCGCTCGGCGGTTCGGAAGAATGCGCGAAACTGCTCCTTTCCATGAACATCGTAGAGTGCGGTTCCGTAGGGGATATGGCGAATGCGGCCGAAAGCGATTACATGCTCAAACTCATGTACCGCGCAGCGCTTGCACCCGCGCTCGAAGCGCTGCGCGGCTTTCAGGGCAGCCTTTCCGGGCGGGCGCGCGACGTCGTTACCGACGCCTACGATTATATTTACGAAATTTATCTGAATCTGCGCCTGCAGAGGCTTGCCGTCTCCATTTTCGACGATTACGAGCGCAAAGAGGATATGCGCCCGTGCCGTCTGAAAGAACTGGACGAGATCGCCGCCGGCTTTGAAGAGATCCGCGAAAACGGCGCCGCTCTTTGGGAAAGATACCGCAGCGGTATCAAAAGTTGCAGGGGCGCGTTCGAAAAGAAATTCGCCTCTTATGCGCAAAAGATCGATCGGTGCAGAAAGGAACTGGTCAAGGGCAGGCGATGCGGCGTGCTGTACGTCGATCTCATGCTGCACGACCCGTATCCCACCGTGCACAATCAGATCGCCGTCAAATACCGCGGCGAAGAAGAAAGCATCCTGTTTACGGGGGTGCTGAAGCCGAGCATCGCGCAATTTGAAATCGGCGGATGCTACGGGTATCGCTTTGCGATCGAAGAAAAAGAATTGGAAAGCGTAACCTTTGCCGTCTGGGGCGAAGGCGCGCACTATCCGCTGCATTTCCGTTATACGGCGCAGGGCAGAAAATACGTGGCGGATACCGTCGAGGTCCTCTCCGGCAACGTGCGGAATGCGGAAAACGTCCTGTTTGAAGATACCCGTTTTGCGGAAATGGGTACGGACGATGGGATCGCGCATTTCAACGATATCGCGCTTTCCGCAAAGCGCCACGTCATCCGCGTGACCTTCCGGCCCCTTTCGGAGGTGAAAAAATGAAGCGCATCCGGTGCGGCCGCATCATTTCGGACGGGAAGATCTTTCCCGGGTACGTCTATTATGAAAACGGCGTCATCGCCGAAGTTTCCGGGCGCGACCTTCCCTGCGAGGAAGAATACGATGCGGGCGAATTTTATCTCGCGCCCGGTTTCATCGACACGCACACGCACGGCGGCGCGGACGTGGATTTTACTTTCTGCGACGCGCAGGAGGCGATCAGGGCGGCGGATTTTCATTTTTTGCACGGCACGACGACCATATTTCCGACGACCCTTGCGTCCGATTACGAGAATACGGCGCGTGCGCTGCGGGAACTGAAAAAAGCGCAGGCAAGCGGGGCGGCAAAGGGCGAGATCGGCGGCGCCCATATCGAAGGGCCGTATTTTGCTCCCTCCATGGCAGGCGCGCAGAATCCGAAATATCTCACCGATCCCGTCGAAAAGGATTATACGCGCATTCTCGATGAATTCGGCGGGTTTGTAAAAAAATGGAGTTACGCCCCCGAACGGGATCGGGATGCAAAATTCTGCAGGTATCTGATCGGGCGCGGCGTGCTCGCGTCTGCGGGGCATACTGCCGCAATTTACGACGACATGCTCGCCGCGTATGACGCGGGGCTGCGTTGCGTGACGCACCTTTATTCGTGTACTTCCACCATTACCCGCGAAAAGGGGTTTCGCCGTCTCGGCGTCATCGAATGCGCCTATCTTTTCGAGGATATGGACGCGGAACTGATCGCCGACGGAAAGCATATCCCAAAAGAACTCATCCGCCTCGTATTCCGCCTGAAGGGCGCAGAGCATATCATGCTCGTGACCGATTCGCTCAGCATTGCCGGAAGCGGAAAAACTTCGGGCGAACTCAACGGTGTTCCCTACATCGTGGAAGACGGCGTGGCGAAACTTGCGGACAGGAGCGCGTTTGCGGGGAGCGTTGCCACGGCAGACAGGCTGGTCGCGGAATGCGTCGCCGCGGGTGTCCCGCTCAAAGACGCCGTGCGCGCGATGACGGAGACGCCCGCCCGCGCTCTGAAACTCAACAAAGGGCGCATCGCGAAGGGTTACGATGCGGATTTTGTGATTTTTGACGATAAAATCGCCGTAAAGCGCGTAATTTCGCGCGGCAGATAAAGCGGATCGCTGTCGGCAACGGCGCTGTTCAAAATAAAAATACTTCTCTGGAGGTCTTATCTATGATACAATTCGGAACGGGAGGTTTCCGCGGGGTGATCGGCGACGATTTCACCCGCGGGAACGTGCAGACGATCGCGCAGGCGCTCTGTAACATGATCGGGCAGGACGGTTCCGATAAGCCCGTCGTCATCGGGTACGACAGGCGGTTTATGTCCGACTTCTACGCGGCGTGGATGGCGGAAGTTTTTGCGGGCAACGGCGTGAAAGTTTTCTTGTACACGCACGCGATGCCTTCGCCCGGCGTGATGTGCGCCACGCGCGATCTGGGGCTCGATTACGGCGTGATGATCACGGCTAGCCACAATCCGTTCAAATTCAACGGGGTTAAGGTTTTCGCCAAGGGCGGATGCGACGCCGACGTCGCTCTGACGGACAGGAGCGAGCGCGAGTGCGCGGGCGTAAAAAAGATCGCGAGCATGCCGCTGTCCGACGCGAAAGGGGCGGGGCTCGTCGCAGATTATTCCAATATCGACGCCTATGTGGAAAACATCTGCTCTTTTATCAGCCCGAAGATCCGCGACAATCACGCGAAAATACTCTTCGACAATCTGTACGGCGCGGGGATCGTCGGGCTGTCCCGCCTGGCGGAAAAGTTCCGCATCGAAAAATTTGACGTGCTCCACCCCGAACACGACGCATTTTTCGGGTTTGAACTTCCCAATCCGACGGAAGCGATGCTCGAACCGCTCAAAGCGAAGGTCGCGGCGGGCGGCTACGATTACGCGATCGGAACGGACAGCGACGGCGACCGTTTGGGCATCATCAGCGACACCTGCGAATACGTGAACAACAACGATATCCTCGCGGCACTCTATTACTATCTGGTAAAATACAGGGGAGAAAAAGGGGACGTCGTCAAAAACTGCGCGACTTCCGTCCTCGTGGACAAAGTGGCGGAAAAACTCGGTTTTTCCTGTCACGAGGTGGACGTCGGATTCAAAAACATCTCCGCAAAAATGCGCGAAACGGACGCGCTGATCGGCGGCGAATCGAGCGGCGGGCTCACCTGCCGCGGCTATATCGAGGGCAAAGACAGCGCTTTCAGCGCCTCCCTTTTCATGGAGATGCAGATCGTGATGGATAAGCCCGTCTCCGAGATCGTGCGCGAGGTGCACGAATTTGCGGATTATCATTACGCTTCGGTAGAGAGGGCGATCCCCCTGCGCGGGGAAAAAGCCGCCACCGCTTTTCTGGCGGCCGAAATGCCCGACCTCGGCAGAGAGATCGTGCGTTTCGATCATTTCAACAGGAATTTCAAATATTATCTTTCGGACGGCTGTTGGGCGCTCTTGCGCCTTTCGGGCACCGAACCGATGCTCAGGCTGTTTGCCGAGGCGGAGAGCGGGGAAGAGGCGCTCCGCATCGCCGATTGCCTGACGGCATTTGTAAACGCAGGAGGAAACGCGCATGGGAATGAAAGAAAAGGCCGCTCTGTTGTTTGAAAAGACGGGGCGCCTGCGAAGGGGAGAAGCCCCCTCGGGCTCGAAACTGCCCGAAAACACCTGGTTTCTCGACGACAGTGCGATCGCCTGTTTCCCTCGTAAAAGAGGGGACAGCCGCTATTTTTACGGTACGGACGGGTTTTATCTGTGGGCGTATCAGTCGGGCTATATTTCGGTAAACGAAAGCACGTTTACCGTATTTCCCTATGCGGACGAGGGCAAACAGCCCTATCTGGCGTTTTTCGGGGGCATAAAGGACGAAAAGGGCGGCTATCTTCCCGTATCCCTCACGGGCGTTGCGGCACAGCCGCGCGAGCGCGCGGAGCGCTGCACCGTGTTTACGCCGACGGCGGCTTATTACCTGACGGAAGCAGAGGGGCTCCGCTTTGCCGTGCGCATTTACGCGGACGAAAAAAAGCGCGTACGCGCTACGCTGTCCGCGCAGAATCTGACGGGAACGGACAAAGAGATCTATCTGTCCTCTTATCTGAACTGCCTTTTGCGCTATATGCCCGTCGAGGATATCGAAAGCAAATGGTACAAACGCTGCGGCGTTCGGGAAAACGGGTTTTTGATCGAAAGCGTGGTCGATCTTTCCCGCGAAGAACATGTCAATTTTTACGCCGTCGTCAGGCGGAGGACGAAAGGGGATGTTTCGGGCATTTCCGCCACATCCGCCCGCGCGGATTTTTGCGGCGGAAAAACGGTATCGCTCAACTGTGCCGAATCCCTTTTCACGGGCTCCTTTGCCGAAGAAAAAAAGACGTGCGGATTTTCGGATACGGCGGTCGCCGGCGAGATCATACGGTTCCGTCTGCCCGCAAACGGATATTGCGAAGAGGATCTTTCCTTTGAAATCTACCGCGATCCCTCAGAGGCGGAACGCTCTTTGTCGCTGCCGATCGGGGAGAGCGAGTTTGACGATTACGTTGCCGCGGCGGAGAAAAAGGACGAGGAAAAATTTGTTTCCGATCGCATGCTGAAAATTGCTTTTGGTCCTTTTTCTGACAAACGTATCGACGCAGATGTGCTCAATCGGTTTATCGGCAGCGTGATCAGGCAGGTCGAATCGTGCGCGCTTGCCAAAACTTCCAGTCTGTCCATGCTCGGCGTCAGAGACGTGTTTCAGCAGATCGAAGCGGCGCTCATATGGAATCCCGCGGACTGCCGCAGAAAAATACTCGAAGCGCTCGATTTCATCGGGACGGACGGCCGTGCGCCCAGGCAGTATTCCCTGCCCGCAAGGCGGGGCAGCGTGCCCGTTCTGGATCTGCGCGAATTTATCGATCAGGGCGTGTGGATCGTGGACGCTCTCTATACCTATCTCGCCTATACGGGGGACGACTCTGTCCTGCGCGAAGAGTGCGGCTATTACGTGTACCGCGGCAGAGAGGCTTCTCTTACGGACGAGCGGGACAGCGTGCTCGATCATCTCGTGCGCATCGTCGGCTATCTTCTCGCCAACGTTGACGATAAGACGCATTGCCTGCGCATTCTTTACGGAGACTGGAACGATGCCCTGGACGGTCTGGGAACGACGGAGGATAAGGACAAGCAGTTCGGCAGCGGCGTTTCCGTCATGGCGACGTTGCAATTGTGCCGCAATCTCGAAGAGATATCCGAGATCCTGCGCGTGCGTTCTCTCCGCCCCGATCTCGTTTCTCTGTACGAAAAAAAGTACGGAGAAATCAAAGAGGGGCTTCAGCGCTATGCCGTCCATAAAAATCAGAGCGGCGAGCGCCGCATCGTGCACGGCTGGGGAGACAAGATGGAATATTTTGTCGGCAGTTTCCAGGACGTGGACGGAAAGTCCCGCGACGGGCTTACGGCGAATGCGTTCTGGGTCCTCTCGGGCGCGTATGAATGGGATAAAAGCATTCGGAAAGAGATCCTTGCAAGTTATGACCGGCTGGACTCGAAATACGGTTTAAAGACGTTCGAGCCGCCCTTTGCGCGCGGAACGCGGGGCGTCGGCCGCATCCCCAACCTTCCGGCCGGCACGGCGGAAAACGGGGCCTCCTACGCGCATGCGACGCTGTTCGGCATCTGGTCGCTGTTTAAAATGGGCGAAGGGGAGCGCGCGTGGGAGCAACTCGTCAAAGTGCTTCCTCCCGCGCATGAATTCATATCCACTTCTCCCTTTGTCATGTCCAATTCCTATATTTATAATGAAGAACTGGGCGTTGACGGCGAATCGATGAACGACTGGTATACGGGCAGCGCGGCGGTCCTGATCAAGGCGCTCACGCGGTGCGTGTTCGGCGTCGAGGTCACGCAGACCCGCCTGAAAATATCTCCCTCCGCATATTTTCCCTGCGATCAAGCGGAAATGTCTTTCATGGTGCGCGGCGTACCCGTGCGCGTGAAATATCGGAAGGGCAGCGGCGTCCGCTCGGTGATTGTGAACGGAAAAAGGACGGACGGCCCCGACGGATACGAAACGGCTCTTGCCGATTTGAAGGGCCCGCTCGAAGTGGAAGTGGAAGGCTGAAAGATCGCACTTTTCGGCTTCGTGCAGGCCGAAACAAGCAAATTTTAGCGCATAAAACAAGAAAAATACCCGCGGAAGCGGGTATTTTTATACAAAAATTTCTTTTACGGCTTGAATTATGCCCGAAAGGTATGGTATAATACGGAAAAAAGATCGGAGGCCCCGCTATGGAATTGCGAGTTTTGCGGTATTTTCTGACGCTTGCGCGGGAAGAGAGCGTCTCCCGTGCGGCGGAAGCGCTCTATATCACGCAGCCCACGCTGTCACGCCAACTGGCGGAACTGGAAGAGGAATTGGGCACAAAACTGTTCGAGCGCGGCAAGCGCAGGATCGTTCTGACGGAAGAGGGCATGCTGCTTCGCCGCCGTGCGGAGGAGATTTTGGAACTTTCGGATAAGACGGAGCGCGAGTTGCGCAACAGAAACGAAAACCTGAGCGGCGTTGTCAGCATCGGCGCGGCGGAAACGCGCGCCGCGGCGCTTCTGCCGCAGGCGATCGCATCTTTTCGGAATAAATATCCCGGCGTCACGTTCGAGATCGAATCGGATACGGCGGACCGCGTAAAAGAGCGGTTAGAGCGCGGACTGCTCGATCTGGGCCTGCTGGTCGAGCCCGGCGACATCGACAAATACGAATTTCTGCGGCTGAATATAGAGGAGCGATGCGGCATTCTGATGAGCGCATCCTCGCCTCTGGCGAAAAAGGAGAGCGTGTCCGCAGAGGATCTGCAGGGGCTGCCCATCGTCATGAACAGGCGCAAAGAAGTGCGCAGTTTATACCGCGCGGCGCTTGGCGAAGGGTTCGACAGACTGAACGTGATCGCCACATTCAACCTGATCAACAACGCCGCGCTGTTTGCGGAGCAGAATGTCGGTTACGTTTTTACCATCGAGGGGACGGTCGGTTATTTCCCGTCCGGTCGCCTGAGTTTCCGCCCCTTTGAACCGCCGATCAGCCAGTCTACCTTTCTGATCTGGAAAAAGCACCGCGCGGCGAACCGCTGCGTGAGCAAATTCATTGAAGAAATATCCATGCTTATAAAGCATTCATAGCCATAAAATCAAAGTATTTTACAGGCGGGCGCAACCGTGCTATAATAGTTTGCGGAAACGGAAAAAAGCAAAAATCATTTCCGTCAACGGAGAGGTAACATGGAACTTCGCGAAGCGTGCAGGCTGTTCGGACTGAAGGCGGAAGACGTCGCCGAGTGCGAGGGCGCGGGCATACTTTCGGGCGGGTCGTCCGATTTAAGCGACGACGACGTCCGCTCTGTGTCGCTGTATTGCTTTCTGAAAAAGGCGGGGTTGTCGAAAGGTGAGATCCTCGAATATTTTTCGGCGGACTGCGCCTCCTGCCGCGCACGCATACTGCGCTGTCTGCGCGACCGCCTGCTCGACGAGGTGCACGCGGGCCAGAAAAAACTGGACGAGGTGGATTATCTTCTCCGTTTATTGGACCGTTAAAGGAGGAAGGGTATGCAACTGACCGATCGGGCGGCGGAACGCCTGAAAAAATTATTTCCCGAGGGGAATCCCGTTCCGGAGAGCACGGACCCCGAACTTGCCGAAATTTTCGCGAATTTTGCGTTCGGCGAGGTGCCCGCAGAAGACATCCTCGGGGAAGAGACGCGCAATCTAGCCGTATTGGCGGCCCTGCTCGGCTGCGGCGGCGCGGAGTTGTTCGGCAAAGCGCCCCGTGCGCTGAAAGCGGGCGACGTTGTCGAGATCGCGCCCGAAGTCAAGCACTGGCACGGCGCCGCGAAGGACAGTTGGTTTTCGCATCTTGCCGTAGAAGTGCCCGCCGAAGGCGCCTCCAACGAATGGCTTGAAGCGGTGAGCGACGAGGACTACGCAAACTTGAAATAAACGATACGACAGGCCGGTAAACGGCATATTTCCCCAAAACGGGGGCGGAAGGCGGTTTCGTCTTCCGCCCCTTTTCTGTTTTGCGCAGGGCACGGAAAAGTGCAAAATTTTCGCCGCAAGTAAAGCGTTGCTTAAATTTTGTAAAATTTTTCCATTTGGTGCAAAAATCGTTATTTCAGCAATTTGATTTTTATGCGCCGATTTGATAAAATATTGAACCGAAAAGAGTGAAAAAAGCAGTAAAACGGGCTTGCAGTGAGAGGTGGAAAAAGGGGAAAAAAGAAAAAACGACAGGAATAAGCCGGCATTCGAGTATCTGTAACGCGAATCACACTATCCGGAAAAGGAACGGCATTCAGGAAACAAATGAAAGACATATCCGAAAGAGGTTGCGTTGAGACTCGTGCCGATATTAGAAAGAAACTAATTAAACGACGGAGGAAAATGCAATGGATAGTAGTTTGATCATCAGGATAGCCGAAGGAGATTTGGGCGCGTTAGACGAACTGTACGCGAAGATGCATAAAAACGTGCGTGCATTGGCGATTTATATATTGAAAGATCCTGAACTTGCGGAAGACGTAGTGCAGGATACTTTCGTAAAAATATGGAGAAACAGCGGTCAGTATACGCCCGAAAACGACGATGAGCATTGGGTGATCAAGATTGCCAAGAACACGGCGCTGAATTATTACCGTTCCCGCAGGCGGGACAGAGAGATCAGAGAACAATATGCGGGCGAAAAAACGTACGAGATGCTCGAACAGTGTATCGACGAAAAATCGGAGGTTTTCAGGATTCTTACTTATCAAGAGCGTACCGTGATAAAAATGAAATTGGCGGGCTTCAAGCAGAAAGAGATTGCGGCCCGTCTTTCATGTCCGCGGGACAGGATCAACTATCTTTTGCGTACCGCAAAGAAGAAATTCGACGAGTTTTTCGATAAAAAATAGAAAATAAAAAATTTTTTTGATTTTTTTTGAATTTTTTTACACAAAACGGCCTTTTCCGGTGTTTACTATATGGAAGGTACCTTAACAAACATCACACAAAGGAGTAAACATGAAAAGACCCAAACGATTGATCATTTTGCTGTTGGTAAGCATTCTTGCCGCCGCGTCCTTTTCGGCGCTTACGGCAAACGCCTGGGTGGGCGACCGGTACGAGACGGAAACCATTGCATTTGAAAGCATCATGCGCGAGATGAAGGAGGATCAGGGATACGATTACGAGACCTATACCTATGAAAAGAGCGCAACATACACCACGGGCGGCGCGCTGAGCGGTTACGCGTACGGCTTCACGCTCGACGGCGAGCGCGACGGATACGTTCTGATGGTCGCGACCGGCGGCGGATACGAAGTGACGGAAATATTTGTAGACACCCCCAACCCGTTCGCAGGCAACGACGGCGTGAATATCTATCCCACCTTCATGCAGTACGTAAGTTATAAAGACGGCAAGTATTACGATCTGAAAACGGGCGCAGAGATCACGGCAGAATCCGTCGTCGCGGCGGAGCAGAAAGGTTTCGGCTTCAACGGTGGCGGAGATTCCAGCCTGACCGAATCGTGGACGGAAAGGGTGTATTATGACGAGAAAAATGTAATTACCGACCAGGTGGAAAAGGGGATGCCCGGTTACGGCGGCGGTGCACAGGGAACGAATACGTGTGCGCCCGACGCGGGCATGCACCTGCTCGCTTATTGGGATGTATACAACGAAGATCTGATACCGAATTGCCAGACTTATACCATTTACATGGGGATATTTCTTTGGAGCGGTTTACAGGGGGCTGTTGCCGACACTGCGGACGAACTGTACGACCTGATGGAAACGAATCAGCACGGCGCGGGCACTTCGATCAGTTGGTTCAAAACGGGGCTTACGAAGTACGCGCAGCAGCACGGCAACTATTCGGTCACGTACCGCTCTACCATGCAGAGCGGGGCGTACAGCATGAGCAAGATGCTTTCCGAATTCGCCGCCGACAGGCCGGTGGTCATGTTCCTGTATCCGCAATTCAATTTCGTTATTGCAATGGACGAATATGACGGATACGATTATATCGCGCAGAACGATTACGACGCGTCGCACACCATGGTCGCGTACGGAAGACAGATCAATCAATATTATCAAAACGGAGAACTGACAAGGGAGATCACCTTTTTAAAGGTGGCGTCCGCATTGCAGATGGGAGGGCTCGGCTGGGTCCGGCTGAATGCGGGCTATCTCGACATCGAAGACAGTTTTTCGGTTGAAATAAGTTAATTTTGTTTTTTGGAAGGAGATCGGATGAAAGAAGCGGACTTGCTGAAAAAAGTGTTGGAAGAATCTCTTAAAGAAGATCCCGAACGGGATGAAAAGACCCTCAGCGCCATCAAAGAAAAGATTCGGCAAGAGGAAGAGAAGGAAGAAGACGAGCAAGAAATGCTGCCCGCCCCGCCGCCCCACGCGTTCGGCGGCAGGTGGAAGCATTTTACCGCGGCGGCGCTGTCCGTCGCGGTGGTTGCCGTGTGCCTTGTCGTCACGTTGTTCAGCATGGAAAAGCCCCCCGAAGAGCATTACTACGCGGCCGCCGAATATGAAAGAACTCTTGTGGCAAATGATTACGATTTTTCTGCATTATACGGAGGGAATCTCTCATTTTCAGGCTACGAAGTGGATCGCGCTTATATTTATCATACAAAAGAAGATGATCCTACCGTCGTATGTATCGAATTAAACTATTTGCAAAGTACAACGAAACTTTCCTTTAATTTGTATATCTTCTTTGTGGAGGACTACGAGTTCGAATATGAAGAGAGATTCGACTTGTCTGACGCGACTTTGCAAATGCAGTTTGAGGTCGGCGGCAAAACGCAGACGATCAAATACAAACAGTCGTCGACGCCGAACGACGCGAGCGGCGGGGCTCTTGAAACTGTCTCCCAGATGACGAAATTTAAGGTGGATTCTTTTACTTACTATATGTCCGTCGATTCGATACGCATCGTCGGAGAAGATACAAATCAATTAGCCGAGTTGATCGGTCAAATGTTTTAATAAAAAATTTTTTATGGAGTGATAGGGAATATTATGGAGATCAATTTAACCGTGGAGGACGAGATAGTCATCCGCATGCTCAGACTGTATACGGAAAACAGTTTCGACGAAAATCTCGATTTTTCAGGGCTGTATTATGACGAAGACGAGTTTCTCGCTTCGCTCGACCGCTGTAAAGTAGCGGGCCTTGCATACCGCATGGCCGTCGAAGGCAGATTGCGCAAACTGCCCGACAGTTTGTTCGAAGCGCTTTCCGAACGCGCCGCCGAATACGCGGATACCGTTGCCGAGGCAAAAGAAGTGCTCAACAGCGTACTTTTTCATCTTCGCAAACAAAATATCCGCGTCGTCGTTGCGGGCAGCATGGCTTTGCGCCAACTGATCGGAGAAAACGATCTTCTTTTAGACGAAATAGAACTTCTCGTCGAAAGAAAGGCAGATCTTTCCGGATTTGAAACGGGTTCCGTCAGGATCAGGCAGAAAGTAAAAGGGCGCTCTTTCTTCGATATGAATTACAGCGCTTGTCTGAAGATCAATTATGCGGATTGCCGCGCGAATTTGATGGAAATGGCTAAAAACGTCAGCCGCCATCCTGTGTTCAATCACAAGATCGTCGCGGGATATCTTGCCTTTTGCTCCTTTATGGAGCGCGACCGGTTTTTTTGTTCCGAGAGCATAAACAAATACTTTGGCGATTTTTTTAAGGGTATTTTCGCCGTGGGTCTCTGCGGCGAAATGCGCCAGTCAGCATAAATTGAAAAGAGAGTTCTGAATATGGGTAATTCGATCGCAGAGCCGACGGAATAGGCGTTTCCGTCGGCTCGGTTTTTTTCACATATTTTCGGCGCTTTTTTGCCAAACTGTCCGTATGATCTTTCGGGAGGTGTCTTTATTTATGCAAAATTCCGCATTTTCCGCAGGCTGCAGCGCCATGAGTTGGCAAAGCGAAAACGGCCTGCATTTCTGGGGAAGAAATTTCGACTTCAACCGCATCGACGGCGGAAGCGCCGTCCTGTACCTGCCCCGTGGGGAGGACATATGCGCATATCTTCCCCCCGACGGGCAGGGCAGGCGCTCGGTATCGGCAAAATACGCCTGCATCGGCACGGGTACGCTGTCCGTACCCTCCGCGCCCGTTCTGTACGACGGCGTGAACGAAAAGGGGCTTGCGGGAGGGCAGTTGTATTTCCGCGAATACGCGCGCTATCTTGGCGAGGCGCGCCGCGGCGCGCTGCCCGTTCAGCCGGGGCTCGCGCTCGTTGCCGTCCTGTCGCAGTGCGCCACCGTAGAAGAGGCCGTGCGCGCCTTCCGCGAAAAAATCGCCCTCGTGCCCGAACCGCTCTACGGGGCCGTGCCGCCCCTGCATTGGTGCTTTGCCGACCGCTCGGGCGAGTGCGCCGTGATCGAGCCGCAGGGGGAAGTGCGCATTTACCGCAACAGCCTCGGCGTCATGACGAACAGCCCCGATTATTTATGGCATAAACAAAACCTGCTCAATTATCCGCATCTGCGCCCCCTCGATCACGGCGCGTTCCGTGTGGGGGATACGCATTTTGCGCAGTGCTTTTCGGGCAGCGGCATGTTCGGCCTGCCGGGAGACTGGTCCTCGCCCTCGCGCTTTATACGCCTTGCCATGCTGAAACAGCACTGCTTAAAGGGCCGCACCGAAGAACAGGCGGTCGCGTACATGTTCCGCGCCTTTGCAAGCGTCGCTTTTCCCCTCGGCATGGTCGAGGTCAGCCATTTCGGAGACGTTACCGAATACGATAAAAACGTGCTGCCCTTCGATTATACCGTGTATACGGCGATCGCCTGTTGCGAATCTCTGCGCTATTACTGGACTACCTACGAAAACCCGAACGTCCGCTGCGTTCATCTGGGTTCATTGCTCTCGTCGGATAAAGCGCGCACATTCCCGTTGGAGAGCGCGCCGGATTTCTGCGACCAAAAGTAATGGGAGCGCGCGTAGGACTTTTCGGGCTGGAAAAGTTTTGCGCGCGTGCAGGTTTACGGTATAAAAGAGAAATATTTCCTCATACTGCATTTTGTAACGCGACCGCCGCGCATTCCCGCGCGGGCGGAAGAACAGGGAGGAAAACATGAAAGCAACGGGAATCGTAAGAAGGATAGACGAACTCGGCAGGGTCGTCATCCCCAAAGAGATCCGCCGCACTCTGCGCATCAAGGACGGCGATCCGCTCGAGATCTTTACAGACAGGGACGAATTGATGCTGAAAAAATATTCGCCCATCGCCACGCTCGAAAAATTTTCGGAGGGGACCGCGCGGTCGTTGAACGATCTGAGCGGCTACCTCGCCGTCATCTGCGATACGGACGAAATTTTATACGCCTCGGGCGAGGGCAAAAAGGAACTGAATAAAAAACCCGTTTCAGAACGGCTGGAAAAGATCATGAAGGACAGGCGCAGTTACCTTGCCAACCTTGCGGAAGGGGGCGACATCGTGCCCATTTCCGACACGGCGGATCTGCGCATTACGGCGCAGGTCATCGTGCCCATCGTATCGGGAGGAGACTGCCTCGGCGCCGTGTCCCTTTTATCTTCGGAAGAGGGCGCAAAAATCGAAAACGGCGCGGTCAATCTTGCAAGGCTGACCGCCGATATCCTCGCCAATCAGTTCGAATGACGGGCGCTTTTCCCTCCGCGCGGCGGAGGACCGAAAGGCGCTTGCCTTTCGGCTACATATGAAAAAGCAGAGTTTTATAAAAGGGGCGCTCATCATCTCCCTCGGCGGGATCGTCGCCAAGGTGCTGGGCGCCTTTTACAGGATACCGTTAACGAATATTCTCGGCGGAAAGGGGATGGGCGTCTATCAGATGGTCTATCCGCTGTATTGTCTGCTCCTTACCGTTTCCGCCACGGGGATCCCTTCCGGCCTCGCGCGCATCGTCTCGCATGCCGAGGCGCAAAGGGGCCCCGCCGGCTCTTCCGCCATCCTGCGCCGCTCCCTCGCGCTCTTTTCCGCGATCGGGCTTATCGGCAGCGTCCTGATGCTCGCCGTCGCGCCCGCCATGGCCGCCGCGCAGGGCGAACCGCTCGCCCTGTCCGCTTACCGCATGCTCGCCCCCAGCGTGTTCCTCGTTTCGGTGATCTCCTGTTTCCGCGGGTATTTTCAGGGGAAAAGCAATTTTCTGCCCACCGCGCTCTCCGAAATCGTCGAGCAGGCGGTCAAAATTTCGCTCGGGCTGTATTTCGCGCAGATCTACGCCGGAAACGTCGGCAAGGCGGTTTCCGCCGCGCTGTTTGCCGTAACTTTAAGCGAGGTCGCCGCGGCCTGTTTCATGTTTTTGTACCGCTTTGCGCAGGGGAGCGCGGTTCGCCGGCCGCTCTATGCCGAACGCGCGCAGAACGTACGCTTTTCCTCTCTGCTCCGCTTTACTCTGCCCGTTACGGTCGCCGCGGGCATCCTGCCCCTTTCCAATATCCTCGACAGCATCATCATCGTAAATCTGATCGGCAGGTATTCCGACCGCGCCACCGCCCTGTACGGCCTGTATTCGGGCGGCGCGAACACGCTCGTTAACCTGCCCGTGTCCGTCTGCTACGGCCTCGCCGCCGCGATCATTCCCGTCATCGCCTCCCTTTACGCCGTCAAAAAAGAGGGCGAGGCGGAGCAAAAGGTCGCCTTCGCGCTCAAATGCACGCTGTTTATCGCGGTGCCGTCCGCGGCGTTTTTGTTCGCCTTTCCCACCGAGATCACCCGTCTTCTGTTCCGTTCCGTCACGGGGCAGGAGGGGGTCTGGCTCGTTCGGCTGGTGCGCATCATGTCCGTCACGACCATCCTTCTTTCCGCCGTGCAGACGCTCTCTGCCTGCCTTACGGGCAGGGGAAAGCCGAAAATCGCCGCAATTTCCATGACGGCGGCCGTCGGCGTCAAACTCGCGCTCGAAGTCGTGCTCGTCAGGATCCCCCGCGTTTCCATCGCGGGCGCGGCAATCGCGTCGATCGGGTGTTATTTTGTTGCTTTACTCGTCAATTTGTTATATATTATAAGGGATAAAAAAATTCTCGCGCGCACGGGGCTGGATCTCGTCAGGTTTTCCGCCTGCGCCGCGGGCGGGGTCGGCGCCGCGTATTTTCTGCGCTTTGCCGGCGTTTTCGCCGTCGCGGGCGTTACCGTCGCCGTCTATCTGGCGCTCGCCTTTTTGCTCGGCTGTTTCGCGCCGGGAGAGATCGATCTTTTCGGGAGGAGAAAAAATGTTAACCATCGTCGGTTTGGGCTGTTCCCCCGCCGATTTATCGGAGGGAGGTAAAAACGCGGTGCTCTCGGCGGGCACCGTCATTCTGCGCACGGGCGAAACGCCCGCCGCCGCGGGCGTGAAGGGGCTTGTGCCCGTCGAAACGCTCGATTACATATATCGCAAAAGCCGCAATTTCGATTCGCTCAACAAAAACCTCGCGGCGCAGGTTTTGCGCGAGGCAAAGGAGAAGGATGTCGTTTACTGCGTGGACGGCAGCGTCACGGAGGACGTCTCCGCGCAGATCTTGATCGCAAAGCGCAAAGGCGTCCGCATTTTTGACGGCCCGTCCAAGTCCGCCCGCGCCTTTGCCGCCGCAAAAATTTCTTCCTGCCGCAGCGCCTGCGTTTCCGCGTACGATATGGGCGGTTATCGCCGCGCCGATCTGCCGCTTTGCGTGTACGACATGGATTGCGAACTCGTCGCGGGCGACGTCAAACTCCGCCTTGCCGATCTGTTCGGCGACGAAGCGGACGCTTACTTTATCTCCGAAAAGGGCGCAAAAAAGATCAAACTGTACGAGGCGGACAGGCAGAAGGGATACGGCCCTCTGACGGCGCTCGTCTTGGACGAGATACCCCTTCTGAAAAAAGAACGGTTCGATTACGAGGATCTGATCGACATCATGCGCCGCCTGCGCGCGCCGGACGGCTGCCCGTGGGACAGGGCGCAGACGCACGAGAGCATCTGCCCGAATATGATCGAAGAGGCTTACGAACTCGTCGACGCGGTCGGGAGCGGCGAGGACGGCAAGATCATCGAAGAGACGGGAGACGTGCTCATGCAGGCGGCGTTCCATTCGGTGCTGGGGCAGGAGCGCGGCGCCTTTTCGCCCGAAGACGTTTTAAGCGGCGTATGCGGCAAACTCATCTCCCGCCATACCCATATTTTCGGAAAAGACAAAGCGACGGACGAGGCGGGCGCGCTGTCCGTTTGGGAACGCAACAAAATGCAGGAAAAGAGTCAGAAAACGGGCGGAGACAGCGTGAAAGACGTTCCGAAAGTGTTCCCCGCGGCGATGCGGGCGCAAAAAGTCGGCAAGCGCGCGGCCAAATTCGGCTACGATTTCAAAGATATCGCCCAGGCGGCGGAAAAGGTGCCCGAAGAACTTTCCGAATTGCTCGCCGCGGTGCATTCGGGCAACGCGGCGGAAATTTTTGAGGAGGCGGGGGATCTTCTGTTTTCCGCAATCAACGTCGGGCGGCTTGCCGGCGCGGACTGCGAGGCGAGCCTGAAAGCGAGCACGGATAAATTCGTCGCGCGCTTCTGCCTGACGGAGCAACTGATCTTGCAGGACGGCAAAAAGATGCAGGACCTTTCTTCCGACGAACTGTGGGCTTATTACGATAAGGCGAAAAAAATCTATGACGATCAAAAGCATTGAGATCGGCGGCGTTCGCACGCCCAACAACCTGTTTTGCGCGCCGCTGGCCGGCTATACCGATTTTGCTTTCCGCAAACTCTGTTATTCCTTCGGCGCAGGGCTCTGTTTTACGGAAATGGTCAGCGCAAAGGGCTTGCTCTATAAAAACGAGGCGACGCGCGCCCTTCTGCACAAGGGCGACGGCGAAGGACAGACGGCCGCGCAGATCTTCGGGCGGGATCCCGCGATCCTCCGCGCCGCGTGCGAGAGCGAGGATCTTGCGGCGTATCCCGTCGTGGATCTGAACATGGGCTGTCCCGTTCCCAAAGTAGTCAAAAACGGGGAGGGGAGCGCACTGCTCAACGAGCCGCGGCTGGCGGAAAAGATCATTTCCGAATGTAAAAAAAGCGGCAAAGCGATCACGGTAAAATTCCGCATCGGTTTTTCGCAAGAAAAAAAAGTCGCCGCGGAATTTGCGAAACTCTGCGAGGGCGCGGGAGCCGATCTCATCACGGTGCACGGCCGTACGAGAGAAAAATATTATGCGGGGGAGCCTGATTATGCGCAGATCGCCGCCGCAAAGCGTGCGGTCGCGATCCCCGTCATCGCCAACGGCGGCGTTTTTTCGGGCGCGGACGCACAGAAAATGTTCGATGAAACGGGCGCGGACGGCGTTATGCTCGCCCGCGCGGCAATGTATAACCCGCACGTATTCGCGGAAATCCTCGGCGCCCCGCCCGAATGGGACAAAAAGGCGGCGATCGAAGGGCAGATCGAAGACATGCTTCCCTTTTACGGGGAAAAATTCACGCTGGTGCAGATGCGCAAAATGACGGCCTTTTATGTGAGGGGGATGCGCGGCTGCGCGGCATACAGGAGCAGGCTTTTTTCCGCGGAGAGCATAGCGGAACTCAGGACGCTTCTGGATGAAATTTTTTCGGAAGGTCGCGCACAAGAATGAAATTCCCGCAAAAAAAGGACGATTCCGCCTTTTGCCGTTGACAAAGCGTCTTCAAAAGTGGTAAACTGATTTCAATGTATATTTACGGAGTCAGCCAGAAACGCCCGGGCGTTTCCGGTTACAAAAAAATGGTGCGTCGTTACGCGCGCCGCGGGCACGACCGGTTTTGGGAACTGGATTTCGTGCGCGGCCTGTGCGTGCTGCTGATGATGCTCGACCATTTCATGTACTGTCTGTGGGATATCATGCCCGATCTGAACGAGATGCTCGGCACTTCTCTTTTTTCCGGCTGGCAGGAGGTTGCCAGAAGGTACTGGAACTGGGACGTGCGCTGGAACGTGCGCATTGCCGTCATTCTCGCATTTTTTCTGATCAGCGGCATCAGTTGCACGCTCACGCGCGGCAATTTCAGGCGGTTTATCCCGCTCGCGCTCGTGGCGCTGGGCATTTCCGCCGTGACCAACGTGGTAGATACTTTTATTCCGGGCACGCACATCCGTTTCGGCGTCATCCACATGATCGCCTGCGGCGTGCTCGCCTATGCGCTTATCGACAACGCCGTATCCGCCGTCGCCGATTTTTTGGGCGACGGCCTTCGCGCACGGCGGGCCGTGCGCATTCTGCGCTATCTGCCGGCGGCTGTAGGGGCGGCGCTCATCATCTTTCTGTTTGCGGCTTGGGCTGACCTCGGTTTTGTCGACGGAAAAATTACGCTCACTTCTTTTTATCCCATGGTGCACGGCGATAACGATCTCAACAATTTCCATTCCGTCTTTATTTACGTTCGGGATTACGAAGAGATCTACGAGAGTATTTCCGCCGATTATTTCCCCCTTCTGCCGTATGCGGCGGTGATCCTTTTGGGCGGTGCGATCGGCAGAGCGATCTACCATACGCCCGCAAAATACACCTTTGCGCCGCTGGACGGCGCATGGAACCGCGGCTTCTGCTTTTTGGGAAGACATTCCGGCTTTATTTTCGTGGCGCATATGATCGTCATCCCCGTACTGCTCGGCGTCTTCGCACTGGTCACAAAATTATTTATTTAAGGAGATTTTTTCATGCAAAAGATGGACCTGCATGGCCTTTCCATGTACGATGCGATCAAACTCAACCTGTCGGGCAGCACCGTCGAAACGGCGATTTCCTATTACGGAAAAAAATATTCGTTCGATCAGGTGATCGGCATGATAGACGTGCTGGCGGATAATTTTGCCGCAGAATTTTCCCTCGGGAAAGGGGATACGGTCACGCTTTGCGTGCCCAATTCTCCCGCGGCGCTGCTCGCATTTTATGCGGCGAATAAACTGGGAGTCGCGGTCAATCTGGTCCACCCTTATCTCCCGCCCGAAAAACTTGCCGAAAGCGCGGCGAAAACGAACAGCAAATTTATCCTCGTTTACGATTTATATAAGGGGAAAGCGTCTGACTTTTCTCTGCCCGTCCTCGTGAGCGACTGCGGCCATTTTATGGGAACCGTCGCCAGGATTTATTACCGCATGACGAACAAGCGGACGATGGAAGGGGGCATCCCCTTCGAGCAGTTTTTGAAAAACCGGAATCGTCCCCGCCGCCCGTCGGAAAGTTTTTCCGATACGGAGGCGTCCGTCTATCTTGCCAGCGGCGGAACGACCGGAGAGCCGAAGATCATCATGCACAACAATTACGTGTTCAACAATCTCTGCGCCAAGGCGGAAGAGTTTTTAAGCGAACCGATCGAAAATTACCGTGCGCTCTACAACGTATTGCCCATTTTCCACGGGTTCGGGCTCTGCATCAATATGCACATGTGCATGATGATGCGCCGGACCAACATCATGTGCATCAAATTCGATGCGAAGAGGAGCGCAAAGCAGATCATAAAAGAGAAGGCGAACATCCTTACGGGCGTTCCCACCATGTTTTTGAAACTGCTGGGGGAAAAGACGTTCGTCAACGGCGACCTGTCCGCGTTAAAGGATGTCTACGTCGGCGGAGACAGCGTGCCCGACAAATTGATCGAAGATTTTAACGCCGCGCTGAAACGGGGCGGCAGCAATGCGCGCATGTACGTGGGGTACGGCCTGACGGAAACGGTCACCGTCTGCCTCGTAAACACGCGCGCGCACCATGCGGCGGGTTCGATCGGCTATCCGCTCTCCAACACCGCGGTGCGGATCTATGAAGAGGGAAAAATTCTTCCTCCCGACGAGGTGGGGGAGATCTATCTCGATACCGATCAGTTCATGCTCGGCTATCTGGAAGAAGGAAGTTCCCCCTTCGCCGAGATCGACGGCAGAAAGTGGCTGAAAACGGGAGATTACGGCTGGCTGGACAAAGAGGGCTTCCTCTACTTCAAACAGCGCATCAAAAACATGATCAAGGTGAGCGGTGTGCCCGTGTACCCTTCAGAGGTCGAGGCGGCCGTGCTGACCGTTCCCGGCGTAAAAAAGGCCTGTGCCGTAGGCATGGCGGACAGCGTTCGCGGTCAGTCGGTAAAATTGTTCGTGGAACCGGAAGAAGGCGAGGGGCCGGACGCGCTCAAAGCAAAGATCTTGTCCGTCTGCCGCGAAAAACTGATCGCCTACGCAGTGCCGAGATTTATCGAAGTGCGCGAAAAACTTCCCGTCAATCTTATCGGCAAAATCGACAGAAGGGCGCTGGAAGAATCATAAAATTTTTTCAGAACGCTTGACAGGTACCTGTTTATCATATAAAATGGAATCAGCAAAATAAAAGACGGTTGTTTTCAGAAACGGGAAAACAGCCGTGAGTGAGGGGGATGACGATGTTTTGCAAATGGTGCGGGAAAGAGATCGCGGACGGCTCCGTTCTCTGTCCTTTCTGCGGAGGGGATCTCAGGGCAAAGCCGTATGAGGAACAGGGGCAGCAGGCAGAGAGCGAGCAGCCGCAGTATGATCAGAACGGGCAATATGCGGACTATTGGCAATACTGGCAGCAGTACCAGGATCCGAGAGCCGCGATGCCGCCGCACCAAATGTATAAGCAGATCAACCGCCCCGCTCCGGCGCCGGACGACGCGAGCAGCGGAGGCTGGGCGTTTCTCAGTTTTTTGTTCCCGATCGTCGGTCTGATCCTGTTTATCGTTTGGGGCAACGCCTATCCCTGCTCTTATCCCCGCCGCGCGAGATCGTGCGGCATCGGCGCTTTGATCGGCGTGATCGTAGCGGTTGTTGCGATCATTGTGCTGGTCATTATACTCGCGTTGAGCGGGCTGCTGTTTGAGTATTATTATCCGATGTATTGAGCACCGCTCTTTTCGGCTGAGAATGATGGATGATTGAGATCGGGGGAGAAGAGATGAAGTGCAGACATTGCGGTGCCGTCATCGACGACGATTCGGTATTTTGTTCGGTTTGCGGAAGCAACCAGCACGGATTGCCGAACGAAGATGTGTGGAGAAGGTATTTTAAGCCGGATGAAGGACCGGGCGTAAGGGTTGTCGCACCGCCGCAAGATGCGAAGAACAAGTGGTGGGCGATCCTGTGTTTTTTATTCCCGATCGTCGGTCTGATCCTGTATTTTGTTTGGAAAAAAGACCTTCCGCACCGCGCCCGTTCCTGCGGTTACGGCGCAGCCGTGGGTGCGTTCGTTTGGGCGTTGGTAGGAATTTGCCTTTTCATGTTTACTCTTCCTACTCAATAGCAGAAGGAAATCGGCCGGGGATACCCGGGCGGCATTGCTGTGACAATGATATTTCCGTAAAAAATTACGGGCCCCAAAAGTAAAAATACTTTTGGGGCCCGTGTGTTTTTCGACCGGTTCAAAATTTTTAGTCCCGGGATTTTTTCCGAACGGTTTTCGGAAAAAGCGCCGTCGCCGTCAGTGGACGATCTTTTCGATGTCAGATTTTCTGCACATGACGATCAGGCGTTCAGATGCGCTGAATACGTGGTCGGCATCGGGCAGGGGGGTGAGATTCGTTCCCTTTTTGACGGCCAGAATGTTCAGGTTGTATTTTGCGCGGACGCCCTTGTCGCGTATCGTCTTGCCCTCCCATGATTTAGGGGTGGGGATCTCGTAGATCGCGTAATCGGAAGTGAGTTGGATATAATCGAAGATGTTGTTCGCGCTGTACTTTACGGCAAGTTTTTCCGCCATCTGTTTTTCGGCGAACACGACGTCGTCCGCGCCGTTCCGCAGCAGAAATTTCGCCTGGATTTCCGTAGACGCGCGGGACAAGACGAATTTTGCGCCCGCCTCTTTGAGCAGCGAGGTCGTTTCCAGAGAGGACTGAAAGTTTTCCCCGACGGATACGACGCACAGATCGAAATTATCTATCCCGATCGATTCGAGAACGGAAGGTTTCGTTCCGTCTCCGATCTGCGCGCTCGTCACGAAGGGGAGGATCTCGTTGATCTTTTCTTCGTCCGTGTCCAGCGCCATCACGTGGTTGCCGAGTTCCGTAAATTTTTTCGCCATATACGTCCCGAACCTGCCGAGACCTATGATCAAAACCGATTTCATAAAAATTTTCCCTCGATATAAATTTTATGTCTGAAAATCCTTTTTCGTGTATTTGATATATTTTCTGTACCGATTAAAAAGCGATTAACCGATCCGCACTTTTTCCATGGGGAGTTCGGCTGCGGGCGCGGACGGGGTCTTCCAGGAGAGCATGACCGTCATGCAGCCTGCTCGGCCCAAGAACATAAGTATGCACAGAACGATTTGTGAGCCGAGCGTCAGCGACGGCGTGATTCCCGTCGTAAGGCCGACGGTCGCGATTGCCGAAACCACTTCAAACAATGCAGCCGTAACGGATACGGGCTCTTCCGCAAATGCGGGATTGTGTTCCTCGAACAGGCACAGCAAGATCGTTCCTACGACGATGAGCGTCATGAATACGGTGACGAACTGCGCCGCGTTTTTGACGTTGGTTTCGTCTATACGCCGCCCGAAACATTCGACCGAGCGTTTGCCTCGCACGAGAGAGAAGACGGACAGGCCGAGGATCGCAAGTGTATTTGTTTTGATACCGCCCGCAGTCGAGCCGGACGAACCGCCTATGAACATCAGTACGATCGTCAGAAAGATCGTTACGGATTTTACGCTCCCGACGCCTGAGAGGGGGAGTACGTTGAATCCGGCAGTCCTCGGGGTGACCGCCGTAAAAAAGGAGGACAGGATACGTTCTTTCCAAGGCAGGTCGTCCTCCGCGATCATGATGATGCCGGTGGGAAGCAGAACGAGGATCGCCGTCATGATCAGCACGAGTTTGGTGTGCAGTTCATATTTGCGGAAATGGAAACGATTGCTTTTGATGTCCTGCCAAACAAAAAAGCCCAATCCGCCGATGATGATGAGCAAGGGGATGGTAAGGCAGATGATGGTATCGCCCGAATATCTCGTGACGGAAGCAAACGGGACCCCGTCCGCGCCCATCAGATCAAACCCTGCGTTGCAGAACGCGGAAACGGCGGTGAAGATCGCCATCCAGATGCCGAGCCCCCAACCGAAGTCGGGGATGAACCGGAAACAGAGAATAAAGGCCCCCACGCCCTCGAACAGTAACGTGCCGAGCAGAATGGTCGTCGTAAGTCTGCCCATGCCGCTCAGGTTGGGCGCGCTGACGGATTCCTGCATGAATGTCCGTTCTTTCAGTCCGATCTTTCGTTTGCCGAGCCTTAAAAGAAGGAAAACGACCGTCATGAATCCGATACCGCCGATCTGGATGAGCATCAGTATGACGATCTGTCCGAACAGCGACCAGTGGGTAAAGGTATCCTGTACGACCAATCCTGTCACGCAGGATGCCGAAACCGTCGTAAAGAACGCATCCATGAACGAAGCGCTTCCCGGAATTTTCGAGGCAAACGGTATAATGAGCAAAAGAGTTCCGATGAGTATGACGGCAAGATATCCCAACACCAGCAGCCTGACCGGTGTAAGCCGTATTTTTCGTGGCATAAAACCTCCCTCAAAAGATAAGCGTAACCGCAGTATCGGTCAAATTATAGCATGTTTATTAGGTTTTGCCAACCGAATCGCACCCGAGAATATAAAATATTACAACTCGTATCCCCGAACATTTTTTTTCGTCCTTCAATATATATGAAAAGGGCGGAGGTCTGTATGAAAATTCATTTTGTAACCGAGGGAACATTGAACGAATTCTGGGATGCGGGGCCCGCTTCCGGATGCGACGTCCTTTTTTTCGGGTTTAACGGGCTCGGAGAAGTCGATTACCGCAGCGAACTGGACGGAGGCACGTCAAAACTGGAAGATGCGGCCATCCTCAGCCGCGAACTCGGCTGCGTCGTCGTTTCAGGCTGCTATACCGATTCGTGCGGCATCCGCAGAAAGAGCGCGGTCGTTGCGGAAAAGGGGCGCATTTTGGGCGTTTCGGATATGCTCAATACCGTCGACACGTCCGATTTCAAGAGCGGCGGCACGCTCAGGGTATACAATACCTCCGCGGGCAAACTGGGCATTTTGGTGGCGGAAGATCTGTATTTCCCCGAAATCATCGAAACGATCTCGCTCTGCGATGCAGACGTCGCGCTCTGCGCCTTCGAGGAGATCGAGGATTTCATTCCGCAACTGATGATGCGTTCGGGCGCATTCGTATCGGGCGTGGCGGTATGCATGTGCTCTGCGGGCGCGGCGCAGGTCGCGGGCGTAACGGGAGAGGTGCTGATGATGTCTCCCAAAAAGGAATGCGATTTTGAACTTTCGCTCGAGCGCGAGTATCATCTGGTCGGCAGCCGCCGCCGCGGCTTTACCAAAAAACGGCGCATGGACTACTGAGTTTTTGGGCTGAAAGGACTTTGCAAACGGCCGCCGATGTGGTATAATAAAGGGGAAATGACGGGCCCGCGCAGCGCCGCGGGCAGGGGAGGAAAGATGGACAAGACCAACGCGGCCGCTTTTTTGAATGCTTATAACAAGATCGATTCTCAGTTGCGCGCGCTTTACAACTATAAAGCGTCGATGTCTTTTACGGATATCGTACGCCGCAGCGCGGAAAAGAACAAGGTTGTGCGCAAATACGAGGATGAACTGACCGATTTCGCGCGCCTGCGCAACGCGATCGTGCATCAGAGCAAGGACGGGAAGATCATCGCCGTTCCCTGCGACGAGGCGGTGGAAGCGATGCAGAAGATCGAGCGGCTGCTGTGTACGCCTCCCACGATCGGGCAGACCATGCGCGAAAAAAAGATCGTGAGCGTGGACGACGCGATCAGCCTCAAACAGGCGCTCCTGCTGATCTCCCGGACGGGTTACTCCAATCTGCCCGTCTATCGCGGAAAACGCATGACGGGCATACTCAACAACCGCCGCATCATCCGCGCCATGGGCGAGGTGATCGGCCGCGGAGAGGATCTCGGCGCGTTCGCCGCAAACACCGCCGTCGGAGAAATTTTGGAGCAAAGCGACCTGTTTTCTTATTACAGATACCTCGGAAAGAAGGACACATTGCAGGATATTTTGTCCGCATTCGAAAACAACAGGAAACTGCTTGCCGTTCTCGTCAGCGAAAACGGAACGGTGGGCGAGCGGATCGAAAATATCGTGACCGCATCCGACCTGGTCGCCGTCAACAAGATCCTCGAAGACTATTGAAAAGAAGGGATTCGGGCCGAAAATTGCCGCTGCACCGCAAAATCGCTTTACAAACGCCCGACTCTCTGATAAAATGAATAAAAATGAACAGGGCGTTTACAAAGGACAGGCCCTGCCCGGCAGAAGTTCCCAAAGAGAGCCGCGCTTGGTGGAAAGCGGCGGAGCGGCCGGCGGGGTATCACCTTTCAGTCCGCGGGGCGAAACCGCACCACGTTGCGGCGCGTAATCCCGCGCGCGGAGCCGTCTGCCGCGTTATCCGAAGTGGGCGTATGTCAGTATGTTTTGGTGGTAAAACCCTTTTGTTTCCGAAAACAAGAGGGCTTTTGTTTTATACGGGCGGGCGCGCGTCCGCCGAAGGAGTGTTATGGAAAAGAAGTATTATTCCAAAGTGGATACGGCGATGAATTTCGTCGAGCGCGAAAAAGAAGTGATCGATTTCTGGAAGAAAAACGACGTATTCGAAGAGAGCGTGCAGAAAAACGAAGGGGGCGAAGAGTTCTCCTTTTACGACGGCCCGCCCACGGCGAACGGCAAGCCGCACATCGGGCATATTCTCACGCGCGTCATGAAAGATATCATCCCCCGCTATCAGACGATGAAGGGCAAACACGTCCTTCGCAAGGCGGGGTGGGATACGCACGGGCTTCCCGTCGAGTTGGAGGTGGAAAAATCCCTCGGCATGGACGGAAAGCAGGATATCGAAAAATACGGCATCGAGCCCTTCATCAAAAAATGCAAAGAAAGCGTGTGGAAATATAAGGGCGAATGGGAAAAGATGTCCGAACGGGTCGGCTACTGGGCGGATATGGACAACCCTTACGTCACCTACGACGATAAATATATCGAGTCGGTATGGTGGGCGCTCAAAGAGATCTGGAAAAAGGGCCTGCTGTACAAAGGGCACAAGATCGTCCCTTACTGCCCCCGCTGCGGCACGGCGCTCTCTTCGCACGAGGTTGCGCAGGGATATAAAGACGTTAAGGAGACTTCCGTTTTCGTCCGTTTCAGGAGAAAAGGGGAGGAAAATTCTTATTTCCTCGCGTGGACGACGACTCCCTGGACGCTCCCTTCCAACGTCGCGCTGTGCGTCAATCCCGACGAGGATTATGCCGAGATCGAGGCGGAGGACGGCGCGCGCTACGTGTTGGCGCAGGCGCTCGTCCCCTCGCTGTTTGAAAAATATACGCTCGTTTCCGTCAAAAAAGGAAAGGAATACGAATTTGCCGAATACGAGCCGCTCTTCGATTATGCGAAGGGCTCCTTCCGCGAAAAGGCGTATTACGTCGTCTGCGACGGATATGTCACGCTGACGGACGGTTCGGGCATCGTCCACACGGCGCCCGCATTCGGCGAAGACGACTACCGCGTGGGGCAGAAATACGGCCTGCCCGTCGTAAACTTGGTAGACGAGCGCGGCTGTTTCAAACCCGCCGTTACCGATTTTGCGGGCATCTTCGTCAAAAAAGCGGACAAGGGCGTCATCGCGCTTCTGAAAGAGAAGGGGCTCCTGTTCAAAGAGATGCTTTACGAGCACAGTTATCCGCACTGCTGGCGGTGCGACACGCCGCTCTTGTACTACGCCCGCGAAAGTTGGTTCATCAAGGTGACCGCCGTCAAAGACGAACTGATCAAGGCGAACAATTCCGTCAACTGGATGCCCGAAACGATCAAAACGGGGCGCATGGGCAACTTCCTTGAAAACGTCATCGACTGGGGGCTCTCGCGCGACCGGTATTGGGGAACGCCGCTCCCCGTGTGGGTATGTCCCGACTGCGGCAAAGTACACGTGATCGGCAGCAAACAGGAACTGAAAGACCTCTGCGGGATCGAAGGTGACATCGAACTGCACCGCCCGTACATCGACGAATGCACTTTCAAGTGCGAGTGCGGCGGCACCATGAAGCGCACGCCCGAAGTCATCGACTGCTGGTTCGATTCGGGATCCATGCCCTTCGCGCAGTATCACTATCCGTTTGAAAACAAAGATCTGTTCGACGAGACGTTCCCCGCCGATTTCATCAGCGAGGCGGTCGATCAGACGCGCGGATGGTTCTATACGCTGCTCGTCATCTCGACCATCCTCTTCGGCAAATCACCCTTCAAAAACTGTATCGTTTTGGGGCACGTCAACGATAAAAACGGCGTAAAAATGTCCAAACATAAGGGCAACGTCGTCGACCCGTGGAGCGTGCTCGACAAGCAGGGCGCGGACGCCGTGCGCTGGTATTTCTATACTTCCAGCGCGCCCTGGCTTCCTTCCCGCTTCTATCCCGAGGCGGTTTCCGAAGCCCAGCGCAAATATATGGGCACCCTGTGGAATACGTATGCGTTTTTCGTGCTGTATGCCGACATCGACAAATACGATCCTTCAAAATACCGTTTGTCCGACTGCAAACTCACGCTGATGGACAAATGGATCCTGTCCAAACTCAACACGCTGATCCAAAAAGTGGACCGCGGCCTTGCAAATTATGAAATCACCGACAGCGCGCGTTCCCTGCAGGAGTTTGTAGACGTGCTCTCCAACTGGTACGTGCGCCGCGGGCGCGAACGCTATTGGGGCAGCGGCATGACGGAGGACAAGGCTGCGGCGTACACCACGCTCTATACCGTTTTGGTCACGGTCGCGAAACTCACGGCGCCGTTCACCCCCTTTATCGCAGAGCAGATCTACGGAAATCTCGTTCCTGGTTTTTATGCGGATGCGCCCAGATCGGTGCACATGTGTTTTTTCCCCGTAGCCGATCTTTCGGCAATCGATCCCGATCTTGAAAAGGGGATGGATTCCGTGCTCGACGTCGTCGTTCTCGGCAGGGCGGCGCGCAGTGCGGGCAACGTCAAAAACCGTCAGCCTCTTTCGGAAATGGTCGTCGTGTCCGACCGCGATCTCGATCTGAACGAGGAACTTAAGGGGATCATACTTGACGAACTCAACATCAAGCAGTACCGCGAGGCGAAAGACGCCGCGGCGTTCGTTTCCTATAAGATCAAGCCGCAGTTGAAGACGCTCGGTCCCAAATACGGCAAACTGCTCGGGGCGATCCGTTCCTTCCTGGATACCTGCAACGGCGCGGAGGTCGTAAACGCGGTCAAAGACGGCGGCGTATACAAAACCGTGCTCGCGGGAGAAGAGGTCGCCTTTGCGGAAGAAGACCTGCTCATCTCCACCGAGAGCGCGCAGGGCTTCGTCTCCGCAAGCGATAAAGGGATCACGGTCGCGCTGAACACGGCGCTTACCCCCGAACTGATCGACGAGGGGATCGAACGCGAGATCGTATCCAGATTGCAGACGATGCGCAAAGAGGCGGGCTTTGAAGTGACGGACCGCATCCGCGTCTGTTACTCAGCCGGCGAACAGATCTCGCGCGTTCTGAAAGAGCGCGCGGCATCCGTTTCGAAGATCGTCCTTGCCGACGAACTTTCGTGCGGAAGCGCGGACGGATATACGAAAGAATGGGAACTTGCGGGCGAAAAGGTCACGCTCACCGTCAAAAAAGTCTGATCAGGGCAAAAAGGAGGCTCTATGCACACAGCCGCCGATTGGCAGGACTATAAGATCATCGCCACGGGCGACGGTTACAAATTGGAAAAATGGAAGGACGTCGTGCTCCTCCGCCCCGATCCGCAGGTCGTCTGGCAGGCGCAGAGGGATCTGTTTTCCTACCCCGGCATCAACGCCGTTTACCGGCGCAGCGAACGGGGCGGCGGCGCGTGGGAATATCTTCGCCCCATGCCCGACGGATGGACGGTCTCTTACCGCGACCTTCGCTTTAAGGTCAAGCCGATGGGCTTCAAGCATACGGGGCTTTTCCCCGAACAGGCGGTCAACTGGAACAGGATGCGCGGGCTGATCGAAGGCGCGCACCGCAAGATCAAAGTGCTCAACCTCTTTGCCTATACGGGCGGGGCGAGCGTCGCCTGCGCAAAATCGGGCGCGGAAGTCACGCATGTAGACGCGGCCAAGGGCATGGTGGAGCGTGCAGGGGAAAACGCGCGGCTTTCCGGCATTGCAAGCGGCATCCGCTACATCGTGGACGACTGTAAAAAATTTGTGCAGCGCGAGATCCGCCGCGGCAACAAATACGACGCGGTCATCATGGATCCGCCCTCCTACGGCAGGGGACCGGGCGGAGAATTGTGGAAGATCGAAGAAAATTTATATCCCTTCGTGCAACTCTGCACAGAGGTGCTCTCCGACGACCCTCTCTTTTTTCTCATCAACAGTTATACCACGGGGCTGCAGCCCGGCGTTTTGCATAATATTCTCAAACTGTGCATGAAGGGGCGGAAAGGGGAGATCGACGCCTACGAAGTCGGAATCGCCACCGAGGAGGGGTTTCCTCTTCCTTGCGGCGCGGGAGGTATTTATATTTATGGATGAACTCACCGTTTTATACGAGGACAATCATATCATCGTCGTGATGAAACCGCAGGGGATCCCCTCTTGCGGAGACGAGAGCGGAGACGACAATCTGCTCGAACGGGTGCGGCGCTACATCAAAGAAAAGTACGAAAAACCTGGCAACGTCTTTGTAGGGCTCGTGCACCGTCTCGACCGTCCGACGGGCGGTGTGATGGTGTTTGCCAAGACGAGCAAGGCGGCGGGCAGGCTCTCCGAGCAGATGAAGAGCGGAGACTTTGAAAAAAAATATCTCGCCGTGCTTGTGGGCACTCCCGAACCGCCGCAGGCGAAACTGGTCAATTATCTCAAAAAAAATCCCGTAAACAATATGGTTTATCTTTGCCCGCCGACTACCGACGGGGCGAAACTGGCTTCCCTCGAATACAGGGTCCTGCAGGAAAAGGGCGGGCTTTGCCTTGCGGACATCAAACTGCATACGGGCAGGTCGCATCAGATCCGCGTACAGATGGCGGGCATCACTCACCCCGTGTACGGAGACATGCGTTACGGCGGTGCGAACGCGAAAAAGGGCAATCTCGCGCTTTGGGCGTATTCGCTCACGTTTACCCATCCCGTCACGAAAGAACGGATGAAATTCATGCTCGAACCGCCCGCAGACGGGATCCCGTGGAAAGCATTCGATCTTTCGCCCGCGCTCGAATTGTGATTGTATTGTAAAAACGAGTAAAAAGGGCGGCGAATTGTCAAAAATTTGCGCGAAAGCGAAAAAATGCGATTGACAAATAGTACGCCAAAGTGTAAAATAGAAAAGTACAGGCATAAAAGCGCCCCTCTGCGCACGCGGAGGGCGTTGCGATTAAAATCGTGGAGCGGTTTTCAACGATGGGAATCAAGAAATTCAAAATTCAATTACTCAGTTTATTCGCGGTATTCGTGCTGGCCGTGGCGGCGCTGTGTTTTACGCTGGCGTATTCGGCTCCGATCGGCGCAGACGCCGCAACATATACGCCGAGCAATATTTTCGGCACCACTGCGGCGACTTCCGTGACGGACCAGGGGTATGTCGCCTATAATTTGTACGAGGGCAGCAGTATTTACTACAGAAAGAACCTCGCTCTGAAATGGTACCAGGCGGAACAGCCGGAAGGGGATGCCGCGGCGGACCTTTTCAAGGGAACGGAAAAATATTTCGAATTAGAGTTTTCCCTCGGCGCGGAATATCATTTCAATTCCTTTTCCGTCACGATGGAAGCGGGGCAGTTCGTTTCCAGCAAAGAGGGCAAAAGTTCCAACAAGATCACCTTTACCGTCGATAACGGCGCGCTGAAGGCTTCCGTCAACGACGGAACATCCCACGAATTTTCTGAAAACACGGTCACGGAAGGCGAGTCTCAGGTCAGTGTTATCAAAGTGGCTTTCACGGGCGAGTCGAACGGCGAATATACCGTCACGGTAAACGGCACGAACGTCGGCGTGTTTGAAAATATCGGTAAGTTTTATGCACAGTATGCGGCTTCCACGGCTGATACGCCCATTACGCCGCTCACCTTCAAAGTAGACGAATTCGCGCAGGGGCAGACGGAGCAGTTGCTCGTCATCCGTTCGCTGAACGGGCAGAGCCTCGCGCTCAACGACAGCGGCAGCGTAGAGGATACCGAAGCGCCCGTTCTCGTCGTCAACAGCGACGTCAGGCAGTTCATGCTCGGCGCGGAACTGGATTTCGATTACGTCGTGATCGACGTACTCGACAGTTCCGTCACCACGACGAGATATTATTACGGTTACGATGCAGAAAATCCCCGCGTTGCGATCGACAGCGAAGATACCAACTACGAGAGGATGGATTCGAACGCTGTTTTCTTTGAAAAGGATCTCCCTTCCATCGATTCGGACGGGACGGGGTATCTGAGCGTCGCCTTCAATCTTGACGACGGCGACAACGACGCTTATTACTTTATCGAATGGTATGCCGCGGCGTCCGATTCTGGCAATACTTCCGGATTTATCGAAGACGATTACGGCTATATCAAAGTGGTCAAGCCCGATTCGGATGCGGCGCCTTCCTATACGTTTAACGATACGACCGCCGAGAATGATGCGGAAGGCAATCCTTCTACTGTAGGTGCGAACGATATCGCCGATTATCAGAAATTGGTAAACCAGGCCGCCGTGCAGGATGACGGAACGACGAGCATTCAGGTAGGTTCGGGCGCGTACTTCTATCTCCCTTCTCTTAAAGCGTATATTACAGACGCTACCTGCGGGTACACGGATATGCAGTTCGATATCTACTACCGCACGCCGAAGTCGGATACGCAGAGCCTTACGGGACTCGCTTATGACGAACTCGAGATCGAACTGACCGCAGAAGGCAAATACGAATTCCGTATCGTGCCTACAAACACGTTCGGAAATGCGATTATCGCGCACGAATTGAAAGACGGCGTACCGCAGACGATCCCCGTGACCGAGATCACCTCTTCCAATGTTTGGGATCTGGCGGAGATCCCCACCTTTACCTTTACCGTGAAGTACAACGGCGTGGCGATCGAAGAACCGGAAGAAGCGGATGACGGCTATATCGACGTGACGTATACGTCGGACGGTTTCGAGATCATCTCCCTTGAAGACGATTACAACAAGATCAAAACGGAATATAAACTGTATTATCTGGAAGTAAACGCATCGTATGCCGGCAGGACGATTTCCAAAGAGGATCTGAAAAATTCTCTCATGAACATGTCCGAAACGGGCGAGTGCGAATACGGCACCTGGCGCATGATCGAAGAGGAGAATGCGGACGAGGATGAGGATTACGGCGATAATGTATATGCATGGAATCCTTCTTCCTCTCTGTCTTTCATTCCTCAGGAAACGGGTTATTACGGCATCACCGTAAGCGCGAAAGATCAGGGTATGACGACAGCCGCGGCAAACGAAGCGGTCGTGATCAGCGTAAGTTCGGAAGCGGACGTTCTCCCCGGAGAAACGTACTGGCTGCAGAACAATATCCTGTCCGTCGTGTTTATGTGCATCGGCGGCGTGTGCCTGATCGGCATCGTGGTACTGCTTCTTATCAAGCCGAAAGATAAAAAAGTCGTATCCGTTAAGAACGGGGGCGAGGCCGAACAGAAACAGAGCCTGAAAGAAAAGCGCAAAAAGAGAAAATAATCAGACAGTAAAAAAGGAGCCGCGACCGGCTCCTTTTTTATGTGTTGCAAAACGGGTATTGCTCGGGCAAGAGGAAAAAATAAAAGGACCTGCCGTTTCCAAGGCAGGTCCTTTGACAAACCCGTTATATCACGTTTCCGAATATGCCGAGCGCAACGCCGCAGAAGATGAGCAGGGAAACGACGTCTGTGATAGTCGTAATAAAGGGGTTCGCGAATACCGCGGGGTCGACGTGGATGGTCTTTGCAAAGATCGGGATGCAGCATCCCACGATTTTTGCCATGATCACCGCAATGGCGATCGCAACGGAAACGGCCAGCGCGTCAAAGAAGGGATATTTGTCGCCGAAGATCAAACCGTCGATCAGTTGCAGTTTCGCAAAGCATACGATACCGACGGAGATCGCCACGAGCACCGCGACGCGCAGTTCCTTCCAGATGACTTTCAGGATGTCTCTCGGCCGTATTTCGTCGAGCGCCATGCCTCGGATCACGGTAACGGATGCCTGGCTGCCCGCATTGCCGCCCGTACCCATGATCATGGGCACGCACGCCACAAGCAGGGGCCCTAGGCCCGCCTGCCAGGTGTTTAAGATGAAACCGGTAAACGTGGCGCTGATCATCAGGATCAGCAGCCAGGGGATGCGGTGGATGTAGATCTTGGCGACGCTCGTTTCCAGATACGGCTTGTCGGAAGGGGTAACGGAATTGATAAAGGAAATATCCTCCGTCGCCTCCTCGGTGATGACGTCGAGCGCGTCGTCGACGGTCACGATGCCGACGAGCAGGTTTTCCTGATCCACTACGGGGATGGAGAGAAGGTCGTATTTTGAAAGATAGTTCGCCGCCTCTTCCTTGTCGGTCAGCGTATCGACGTAGATAAAGTTGGTCTCCATAAAAGATTCCACTTTTTCCGAGTAATCGTGCAAAAGCAGATCTTTCACCGTAACGATGCCGAGCAGTTTTTTCATGTCGTCGGTCACGTAGCAGGTGTAAATGGTCTCTTTGTCGATCGCCTGTTCCCGTATCTTTTTGAAGCATTGCTCTACGGTCATGTGCATCCGCAGGGATATGCATTCCGTCGTCATGATGCTGCCGACGCTGTCTTTCGGATATTTTAAGATCTCGTTGATCTCTTTGCGCGTCTCGCTGTCCGCCTGCAGGAGTATGCGCTTTACGACGTTTGCAGGCATTTCCTCGATCAGGTCGACCGTGTCGTCCACGAACAGTTCGTCGAGGATCAGTTTGAGTTCCTTATCCGAAAAGGAACGGATGAGCAATTCCTGCTGAGAACTGTTCATCTCCACGAAGGTGTCCGCCGCCAGTTCTTTCGGCAGAAGCCGGAACACGATGGGGAGATCTTCCTCGTTCAGTTCCGCAAAAATTTCTGCAAGGTCCGCAGGTTCCAGTTCGGCAAGAAGGGGCTTCAACTGCGCGAATTTTTTTTCTTCCAGAAAGTTTACGATCTCGACGATCTTGTCGTTACGCGTTTCGGGCGGTGCTTTCAGCAGGACCTGATGCACGACCTCCGTGGGCATGCTTTCGAGGATGTCTTTGACGTCGTCGTCGAGGATTTCGTCGGATACTTCCTGCAGTTTTACGTCCGAAAAGTCTTTCAGCAGTTGTTGCTGGGTATCTTTGTCGAGCAGGACGAATACGTCCGCGGCCTCTTCCTTGTCCAGGCAGTCGAAAAATTTTGTCAGGCGTTCTCCCTCGAGTTTTTCGAGGATCTCGGCAAGTTCTTCCGGCTTTAAGCCTTCGATCGCCGCAAGCAGGTCGTCTGTCCTGTTTTCGTCCAGCAGTTGGACGATTTTTTCGATCATCGCGCCATCCTCCCTGAAAAATTTCTCTGCATGAGTATAAATTTTTTTGCGGTTTTTGTCAAGCGATCGCGCGTTCGGCGGCTATTTTATCCTCAAATAAACCGCCATCGGCTTGTATCTTCATAACGTTTGTGATATAATGATACGGAAAAAATAAAAGCAAAAGCCCGCACATATCCGTTGGGCAAGGAGAAATATGAACCAAAGAATGTACGCCTTGGGCAGCAAACGGTCCGTCATCCGCGAAATTTTTGAATTCGGCAAAAAGCGCGCCGCCGAAGTGGGCGCGGAAAACGTGTTCGATTTCAGTCTCGGCAATCCGAGCGTCAATCCTCCCGCGATCGTCACCGAAACGCTGGAGGACCTTCTGAAAACGAAAGATTCCGCCGCTCTGCACGGCTACACCTCCGCGCAGGGGGATTTTTCCGTGCGGAAAGCGATCGCAGACTATATCGCGGCAACGCACGGCGTAAAGACGGATCCCGATCTTATTTATATGACGTGCGGCGCGGCGGCGTCCCTTACGATCACGCTCTCTGCTATCTGCAATGCGGGAGACGAGGTGATCGCGTTTGCGCCCTTTTTTACCGAATACAGGGTATTTACGGAGACTGCCGGCGCGAAACTCGTGCCGCTCATGTCCGATCCCGATACCTTTCAGATCGATTTTGCCCTGTTGGAAAAGGCGGTCAACGAAAAGACGGCCGCAGTGCTCGTCAATTCGCCCAACAATCCGAGCGGCGTCGTATATAACGAAGATACGATCAGAAAACTTTCCGCCCTGCTCGGGGAAAAGTCCCGGCAGTACGGCAGGCCCATTTATATCGTCACGGACGAACCTTACCGCGAACTCGTTTACGGCGGCGTAAAGGTGCCGTATCTCACGAAATATTATCGGAATACCTTTGTCTGTTACTCTTATTCCAAATCTCTCTCTCTTCCGGGCGAGCGCATCGGGTATATTTTCGTCAGTCCCGAAATGGAGGACGCAAAAAAACTGTACCTCGCCGTTTGCGGCGCGGGCAGGGCGCTGGGATACGTGTGCGCGCCCGTGCTCTTTCAGAAACTGATCGCCCGCTGTCAGGGCGCCGTTTCCGACGTTTCCGTCTACGAAAAGAACAGAGACACGCTTCTTTCCGCCCTCAGAGGGTACGGGTTCACGTGCGTACAGCCGGACGGAGCGTTCTATCTGTTCGTCAAATCGCCCGAAGCGGATGCGAACGCTTTCTGTGAACGGGCAAAAAAATACGGCCTTCTGCTCGTTCCCGGCGACGATTTCGGGTGCGAAGGATACGTGCGCATCGCCTACTGCGTTTCGCCCGATATGATCGCGCGCGCATTGCCCGCGTTCGGGCAACTCGCCGCGGAGTACAGGGGATAGAGGGAAAGGCGCATGAGACTGATTTTTATCCGCCACGGCGATCCCGATTACGCGCGCGATTCCGTCACCGAAAAGGGAGAGCGGGAAATCGCGCTTCTCGCCGAAAAACTGGCGGAAGAGCAGATCACGGATATTTATATATCCCCGCTCGGCAGAGCGCAGAAAACCGCGCAGGCAACTTTATCCCGCATCGGCCGCACGGGCGAAACGTGCGCATGGCTGAAAGAGTTTACCGTGCCCGTTCTTATGCCGGATACGGGAAAAGAGCATCTCGTCTGGGATTTTCCGCCCCGCTTTATCGAAAAGTATCCCGCACTGTATTCTGCAAACGAATGGCTGAACCTTCCCTTTATCCGCGCAAGCCGCGTGCCCGAAGCGTATGCCGAGGCCGCGCAGGGGCTGGATCGCGTTCTTGAAACGCACGGATACCGCCGGAAGGGGATGGTTTACGAGGTGACCGGATCCAACCGCGACACGTTGGTGTTTTTCTGCCATTTGGGCATTACGGGGATCTTGCTGTCGCACCTTTTCAACATGTCGCCCGTACCGCTCTTGCAGCATTTTTTTGCGGCGCCTTCTTCCGTCACCGTGCTGTTCAGCGAAGAGCGGGAAAAGGGGATCGCGCAGTTCCGCTGTTCCGTTTTCGGGGATACGACGCATCTGTATCTCGGCAAAGAGCCGCCCTCCGTCATGGGAAAGTTCTGCGAAATTTTCGATTCGGACGAACGCCACGAATAAATTTTTCAAAAAGCCGCCAATCGGGCGGCTTTTTTGCGTTTTTATGAAAAAATCCGTTAAAATCACTTTACTAATTTAGCGCAATAAAGTATAATGTGCGGGTAAACGATTCTGACGGCCGTTTTTTGTGCGGCTTTTGAGCAGAACAATGGCGCCGGATTTCGGCGGAAGGAGAAATGTATGAAAAAATTACTGGCACTGATGCTCACGCTGGTCCTCGGCGTATGCGGGCTTTCGGTTTTCACCGCTTGCGGGAAAATTGAACCGATTCCCGAAACAGAAGGGTATACGCTTAAAATAGGTTATACAAAATATGAACCTATGAATTATTTTGACGAGAACAATAAATTCGTTGGTCATGACACTGAATTTGCGCAAAAAGTTTGTGCCGATTTAGGATATAATCCGAAATTTATTGAAATTGATTGGAATAGTAAAGAGACTTCTCTCAATGCTGGCGAGATTGATTTAATATGGAATGGCATGACGATTACGGATGAATTGAAAGAAAAAATTTTGATTTCGGATCCCTATTTAGAAAATCAGCAGGTAATCGTTGTAAAAAAGGATTCTGCGAATAAATTTAAGAGTGTTGAAGATTTGGCCAAGGCATCTTCGATTGCTTACGAAAAAGGATCTGCGGCGGACACGCTTATTTCTGAAAACGAAGCGCTTAAGGATGTAACAAAAGTGGAGTGCTCGGCACAAAGAGATGCTTTTTTGGAAGTATTTGCCAACACGTCGGAAGTTGCAGTGGTAGACGTTACAATGGCGAAAGCAATGACTTCTCCTGGGACGGATTATTCCGCATCCTTGACCTATACTGACATTGGTTTTGAAAAAGAGGAGTATGGAATTGGTATGCGCAAGATAGATACCCGCCTTTGTGAAAAGATTAATAATTTAATTGCACAATATAAAGAGGACGGAACCCTCGAAGCATTATATGACAAATATATAGCCTAAAAATTATGAATGAGTTTATTGAAGTATCTTTGAATCTTCTGAATGGATTCAAAATAACGCTTTCGATATTTTTTCTTACGCTATTAATTTCATTGCCTTTGGGGTTGCTTTTATCTTTTGGTTCAATGTCGAAGATAAAGGCGTTGCGATCAGTCCTAAAAACGATTATCTGGATTGTGCGCGGAACACCTTTGATGTTATTGGTGATTGCGGTCTATTATGGTCCGGCGCTTTTGTTCCAAGCACCTTTCCTGCCTCGGATAACTGCTGTTATTGCTGCATTTGTCGTTAATTATGCCTGTTATTTTTCTGAGATTTTTCGCGGCGGGATCGAAAGCATATCTAAAGGCCAGTACGAGGCGGGGCAGGTGCTTGGCATGTCGCGCGTGCAGATCTTTTTCCGCGTCGTGCTTCTGCAGGTCGTAAAGCGCATCCTCGCACCTATGTCAAATGAAATAATAACGCTCGTAAAAGATACTGCTTTGGCTCGTGTAATTATGGTAGCAGAAATTTTGAAAGTGGCTTATGATTATGCGGCAGAAGGGTTAATATGGCCTCTTTTCTATACGGCTGTATATTATTTGATTTTTGTCGGGATCCTCACTCTCCTTTTCGGGTTTTTGGAAAAGAAACTCAACTATTTCAGGGTATAAACGATGTCCTTTCTCGAAGTAAACAATTATAAAAAGAAATTCGGCGACAACGAAGTGCTCAAAGGCATCTCTTTCACGCTCGAAAAGGGAGAAGTGCTCGCCATCATCGGCTCGTCTGGCGGGGGTAAGACGACCCTTTTAAGATGCCTGAATTTTCTTGAAATCCCCGACGAAGGCTCCCTTTCCCTGAGCGGCGAACGGCTGTTCGACGCTGCGGACAAAAAGCAGACCAAAGAGCGGGAGATCCGTCAAAAACGCCTGCATTTCGGGCTGGTATTTCAGTCTTTCAATCTGTTTCCGCAATATACCGTGTATAAAAATGTTGCGCTCGCGCAGATGCTTTTGGCAAAGCGTGAATTCCGCCGCATCAAGTCAGAATTTGCGGCGGAAGCGCGCGCTCTCCCGAAAGAAGAGCGCGCGGCAAAAAGAGCCGAACAGAAAAAAGTTTTAGCGGATATCAAAAACGGACAGAAAGCGCGCATAGCGGAAAAGACGGAATCTCTCCTCGTGCGGGTGGGGTTGTCGGAAAAGCGGAATGCGTACCCCTACGAACTTTCGGGCGGCCAGCAGCAGCGCGTCGCGATCGCCCGCGCCCTCGCACTCAATCCCGACATCCTCTGTTTCGACGAACCGACGTCCGCGCTCGATCCGGAACTGACGGGCGAGGTGCTCAAGGTGATCAAAAGCCTGAAATCGGCAGACAGCACGATGATCGTTGTCACCCACGAGATGGAATTTGCGAGAAACGTCGCCGATCACGTTATTTTCATGGCGGACGGCGTGATCGAAGAGGAGGGCACGCCCGAAGAGGTGTTCGGCAGCCCCAAAAGCGAAAAGACGCGCGCTTTCCTTTCCAAGTCGCTGGAAGAGATCTGACGGGGGTGAGCCGATGAAAAAGGATTTTTCGCCGGTGCTGTACGGCGCTTTCCTCAACTGCAGAACGGAGGAAGACGTGCGCCTTCTTCTGGAAGATCTGTGCACCTACCAGGAATTGGAACAACTTTCTCAGCGTGCCGCGGCGGCAAAACTGCTGATCGAAGGAAAAACGTATGCGGAGATTATTTCGGAAACGGATATTTCTTCCGCGACCTTATCCCGCGTCTCGCGCGCCGTCAACCACGGCAGCGGCGGGTACAGAAAATTTATTGCAAACGCGCTTATTCCGCAAAGAAAAGGAAACTGAATCATCATTTTTGGAAAATTAAAAAATTCTTGTGCCGTAAATTGAAAATAAAAAGTGATATGCACCCCAAAAGTCTGTTCAACTTTTGGGGTGCATATTTATATCAAGCCTACCCTTTGTTTCTGTCAGGCAAACGAATTTTTGATTGCAGTATGTTGAGAGAAAAGTATTTGGGAGTTCAATCAATTTTTTCAAAATGCTCCCTGCGGTAGCGCAAAGGGGATTGGGCATAATTTTTTTTGAAAAGTTTGGAAAAATAGGCACTGTCGCTAAACCCGCAGGAAAAAGCGATTTCCGTTACGGTTTTATTCGAAGTGCGGAGTTTGATTTCCGCTTGTTGCAGCCGTATTCCGTTGATATAATTTGCAGGGGAAAGCCCGAAATATTTGTGCGTATATCTGAATACTTGCGGGACAGAGCAAAAAAGATGTTTGGCAAGATCTTCGGCACGTATATCTTCCATAAAATGAGACTTTACGAAAGTTTCTATTTTCGTATGAATCGGGTGCAGACCGTTTTTTCGTTCCCTGCCTTCCGCTGCAAGGATTTCCAGAAGTCTGTATGCCGCTTGCTTTTTCTGAAAGATATTTTCTGGAGAACGGATTTTTTCGGTGAGCATAGAAATTTCTTCGTTATAAGCAGCATCGAGAATCACGGGGAAGGTGAAAATTTCATCGAATCGGTATTCTCCGTTCACTATGGCGTCGATAAACACCCAATGCGCCTGCATATTGCCCTCTTTTCCGTCGTGATGGGTGATCTCCTGCAAGGCGTTTGCAGGGGCAATAAAAATGCCGTTTTCCCCTGTTGAAAAAGTGGGTGAGTTGCCGATCCGGATGTCATAGCTTCCTTCCGTTGCCTGTACAACGGAAAGAAAAGGCAAAAATTTTATCTGGTGTATTCCTTCCGCGCTGTGTGAAAACCCGTTTGCCGAAAGACTTTCGATTTTTATATCCGAAATGATCATGCGGTTATCCCCCCCCATATGATAATATAATACAAAAAAATGAGGATTTAGTCAATGCAAATTGATGATATGATCAATAAAATAGTATTAGAAAATAAAAATTCGTGATTTTAAAGGAGCAATATGGAGTTTTTTACGTCATCGGACAGTAAACGGCCTGTCCGTCTTCCGGCAAAAATTCGCAGGTGGGCAGATGAATCCATGCGCGGAAAATACGGAGAAGAGGCGATGAAAACGCCTTATATCGAAATCGAGAATGAACATTTCAACGAGTACGACGATTTAGACAAGTACGATTTCATGGTTACGGAGATTGCAAAAAAGGCGCCTCTTCGCGTGTGCGAAGAAGAATTGATTTCCGGTTCGGCGACGCTGGGGGCGGCAATCGGCCACGTTATCCCCGCTTATTTTAAAGGGGAGAAAATATTTTCGAGCGTGAGTCACCTTACCATCGATTATGAAACTGCACTTCGGTTCGGGATAGACAGTTACGAACAACAAATTGCCGAGCGGCTTGAAGATAAAACACTTTCAAATCGGCAGACCCGTTTTTTGAAAAGTCTTTTGAACGTGATTTCGGCAATGCGAATTTATCATCGGCGCTATCTTGAAAAGGTTGAGAAAGAAAAGCCTGAAATTTACCGCAATCTGCAACAAGTCCCTTTCCATCCTGCGCGCAATTTTCATGAAGCGGTACAATCTGTATGGTTTGTATTTTCTTTTGTCCGTCTCTGCGGAAACTGGCCGGGAATCGGAAGACTGGATGTGCTTTTGGGCGATTATTTGAAAAGGGATCTGGAAAGCGGCATTTTGACCCGTAACCGTGCAAGGGAGATTCTCGCCTCATTTTTTATCAAGGGGACGGAATGGATTCTCAAAGATACGCCTCCTTCAAACGGTGATGCACAGCATTATCAGAATATTATTCTCGCCGGAACTGATATGCAGGGCAGGGAGGTCGCAAACGAAGTTACATATCTTGTATTGGATATTGTGGAGGAACTGGGGATTTCTGATTTTCCGATCACGGTTCGCCTGCATGAAAATACTCCGGAAAGGCTGCTGCGTAAAGTTTCCAAAGTGATGCGGCATGGCGGCGGGGTCGTGGCGGTTTACAACGAGACATTGATTTTGAAGTCCCTTACGGCATATGGATACCCGTCAGAAGATGCGCAAAATTTTGCAAACGACGGGTGTTGGGAAGTGCAAATCCCGGGAAAATCGTTCTTTATTTACATCCCTTTCGATTCGCTCGCTTTGTTACAGAAAAAAACGCTGAACGGTTACCGCAACAGGGAATTTTCTTCATTTGAAAGCCTGTATGAAGCATACGTCTCCGATCTGAACGATCAGGTGAAACAGATTTACGAGTCTGTTTCGCAGGCATTCGGCGGGCCGGAAATCAATGCGCCTTGCGGCGAATGGAAAACGGCTGCGCCCTGTTCCGTCGTGTCACTGTTTGAACGGGGGTGTATCGAAAATGCGCGTTCTTATTATGAAGGCGGACCCGAATACAATGTATTTTCCCCGCACATCGGCGGTGTGGCCGATACGGTCAACAGCCTGTATGCGATCAAAAAATTGGTATTCGACGAAAAGAAAATCTCATTTGCGGAATTTATGGACGTTTTGCGCGAGAATTGGCGCGGAAACGATCTTTTGCGCAGTTATGCGGCTTCACTTCACTACTACGGTACGGATAATGAAGAGGTCGACAGGATTTATGCCGCCCTGTTGCATGATTTTGCTCTTGCGTGCAGGAGATGGGATAAGAGGGGGAACTGTTTTTTTCCTGCAGGCGTATCTACATTCGGCAGGGAGATCGGATGGGCGCAGAACCGCCTTGCGGCGGCGGAGGGCACCCGGGCGGGTGCAGTGCTTGCGGGCAATGCGTCACCTTCGCCGGGTACGGATACGGAGGGCGTTACAGCGGTGATCCGATCTTACTGCAGGGCAGATCTTTCCGAAATGGTTACGGGTGCCGCTCTTGATCTCAAAATTTCTCCGCAGGCATTGAGCGGAGAAGGGGGGATTTCGTCTTTGAAGTCTCTGCTCCGCGGCTTTGTGAAACTGGGCGGATATTTTTTACAGATCGATGCCGTGAGCGCACAGACATTGCGCAATGCGCAGCAAAATCCTAAAGAATATAAAACGCTTTCCGTGCGCGTTTCTGGTTGGAATGCGAGGTTTATCACGCTCACTCGGGAGTGGCAGGATATGATTATCGGGAGAACGGAGCAGAATGTCTGAACAGAGGGACGAGATTCCCGTACTCAAAATACAGAGGTTTTGTTCGCATGACGGGCCGGGGCTGCGAACCGTCATTTTTCTCAAAGGCTGTCCGCTTCGGTGCAGATGGTGCCATAATCCCGAATCGCAAAGTTCCGGAGCGGAATTTTTCTATACGCCGTCTCTGTGCATTGGTTGCAGAATCTGTGAACAAGTATGCCCGGATAAGGTACATGTATTTCAACCAAAGCATATTTTGAAAAGAGAGTTTTGTTCGGAATGTATGCGTTGCGCGGAAAGTTGCCCTACGGGCGCACTGGAAATACAGGGTATCCGCATGCGTATCCAAAATATTTTGGAAGAGGCGGAAAAGGACAGGGCGTTTTATGGCAAGACAGGCGGTATTACGCTTTCCGGCGGGGAACCGATGTTTCATGGCAAAAAGACGATCGAACTGCTGAAATCCGCAAAGTTGCACGGGTTGCATACCGCAATGGAAACGTGCGGGTATTTTGACGAAAAGTTTATATTGCCCCTTGTCGGGAACACTGATCTTTTTTTATGGGATATCAAAGATACGGATGAGCAAAGGCACAGAAAATATACCGGCGTATCCAATCGCAAAATAATTGATAACCTGTTCGCAGCGGACAGGCTCGGGGGAAAAACGCTGATTCGCTGTATTTTACTCAACGGATTGAATACCGACGGAAAACATATCGAAAAGATTGCGGAAATTTATCATGCGCTGAAAAACTGCCGTGGTGTAGAAATTTTTTCTTACAGACAATACGGAGAATCAAAGTATAGCGCACTCGGCATTCCTTACGGCGGAAATAAAAATTGGTCGGTAACATCCGATCATCTGAAAGAGATCCGAAAACGACTTCTTGCTTTGGGAGTCCGATGCAGCATCAATCGGTAAAAATGCTTTGTGCGAATATTCCATTCACAATTTTTTCGCTGAATTTTTTGTTTCGGGATGAACGTGGCTTTTGGTTTCAGCTGAAACTTTAAGCGCGGGTTTACGTATGTTGCCGATTTTCGGCATAGAAAACGTAAATCCGCATTTTCTTTTTTCATCGGGCGGATTTGTTGACAATCTCTTTTTGCAGCGGTAAAATAATGTCAATAATGAAAGGAAGTATAAGATCATGAAAATTGCAGTACCCTACGAAGAGGGCAAAGTTTTTCAGCATTTCGGCCACTGTGAACAGTTCAGGATATACGATGCGGAGGGCGGTAAAATCGTAAAGGCGGAGACCTGCCCGACGAACGGCGCGGGGCACGGCGCCCTGGCGGCTTTTTTGCAGGCGCGGGGCGTGGAGGCGCTCCTGTGCGGCGGTATCGGCGGCGGCGCGATCGCTGCGCTCAAAGAGGCGGGCATCGCCGTTTATCCGGGCGTTTCGGGCGATGCGGATGCGCGCGCCGAAGAATTTCTGGCAGGCGCCCTTGCCTACGATCCGGATGCAAAATGCTCGCATCATGAAGAGAAAGGGCACGACTGCGGGTCGCATGAACATCATTGCGGCTCTTCCGCGCAGGGCGGTTGCGGCTCTCACGGCTGCGGACGCTGAGCGTTTCATAAAAGGAAAATAAATGTTAGGACGAGAATTGCTGTTCGCCCTGATCGGTACGGGCGCGACCTGCCTTGCAACCGTTCTGGGCGCGGCGATGGTGTTCTTTTTCAAAAAGGACATGTCGCCCAAAATGCAGAAAATATTTTTAGGCTTTGCGGCGGGCGTAATGATCGCGGCCTCTGTATGGTCTCTTCTGATCCCCGCGATGGAGGCGGCAAGGGAACAGGGGCATAACGAACTGCTTCCTGTGGGGATCGGCTTTGCGTCGGGCGCCCTGTTTCTGCTGTTGCTCGACAGGCTTCTGCCGCATCAGCATATCGGCAGCGACGAACCGGAAGGGTTGCCTTCTCATCTGAAAAAGCCGACCATGCTCGTACTTGCGGTCACTTTGCACAACATTCCCGAAGGCATGGCGGTCGGGCTTGCCTTTGCCGCCGCGGCGATGAACGAAACGGCCGCGCTTGCGGGCGCGGTTGCGCTCGCCATCGGCATGGCGCTGCAAAACTTTCCGGAAGGCGCGGCGGTGTCCCTTCCTTTGCGCTCGTCGGGCGCGGGCAAGCGGCGCGCGTTTTTGTGCGGCGCGCTTTCCGGCGTCGTAGAGCCGGTTTTCGGGATCCTTGCCGTACTCGTGGCGGGTACGGTGCAGGGGATCATGCCGTGGGTCCTCTCTTTTGCGGCCGGCGCCATGATCTACGTCGTCGTCGAAGAACTGATACCGGAGGCGCATTTGGGCGAACATTCGCACGCGGGCACGGCGAGCGTGATCGTCGGGTTTCTCGTGATGATGCTGCTCGACGTCGCGCTGGGATGATCGAATCAGAACAGGGAGGAGTTTTTAGTATGAAAGTAGTTATTATCGGCGGCGTCGCGGGCGGCGCTACGGCGGCGGCAAGGCTCCGCCGGCTGGACGAATCCGCAGAGATCGTCGTTCTGGAGCGGAGCGGCTATGTTTCGTATGCAAACTGCGGACTGCCTTACTACGTCGGCGGCGTCATTACGCGCCGCGGCGCGCTCACGCTGCAGACGCCCGAAAGTTTCAGATCCCGTTTCAACGTGGATGTGCGCGTGAAAAACGAGGCGGTCGAGATCCTGCGCGGCGAAAAGTGCGTCCGCGTAAAAAGGCTTGCAGACGGCTCTGAATATCTCGAACCGTACGACAAACTGATCCTTTCTCCCGGCGCGAAAGCGCTCGTACCCGACGTTTCGGGCGCGGATTCGGGAAAGGTCTTTACGCTCCGCACCGTAGAAGATACCTTCGCGCTCGACGATTTTATCAACAGCGCAAATCCCGCGCGCGCGATCGTGGTCGGCGGCGGATTCATCGGCCTGGAAACGGCGGAAAACCTCATGCACAGGGGCATTTCGGTCACCCTCGTCGAATGGGGCAGACAAGTCCTTCCGCAGATCGATTACGATATGGCCTGTATCCTGCACGCGCACCTTCGTGAAAAGGGCCTCGATCTTCGGCTGAACTGCAAAGTGCAGGGCTTTTCCGAAAAAGGCGGCCTGTGCGTCGGCACGGACAAGGGAGATCTTTTTGCCGACTTTGCGGTCATGGCGGTGGGCGTTACGCCCGATACGCGATTGGCAAAGGAAGCGGGGCTGTCCCTCGGTATCAAGGGCGCCATCCTTACGGATGCGCACATGCGCACCTCCGATCCCGATATTTACGCCGTGGGCGATGCCGTGCAGGTAAAAAATTCGGCGGGCGCGGATGCTCTCGTCTCCCTTGCGGGGCCTGCAAACAAACAGGGCCGCATTGCGGCGGACAACATTGCGGGCATTGCGAGCGAATATAAGGGCGCGGCAGGTTCTTCCGTGCTCAAAGTGTTCGATATGACCGCCGCATTCACGGGGCTTTCCGAGCGCGGCGCCGAGGCCGTCGGGCTGAATTTCGATCGGGCCGTCCTGTTTTCTCCCAATCACGCCACGTATTATCCGGGCGCGAAAAATATGACGCTGAAAGTTTTGTTTTCGCCTGAAAGCGGCAAATTGCTCGGCGCGCAGGCAGTGGGGTACGAGGGCAGCGAAAAGCGGATAGACGTGCTTGCGGCGGCAATGCGCGCGGGCATGACCGCAGCGGACCTTCAGGATCTCGATCTTTGCTATGCGCCGCCGTATTCTTCCGCAAAAGACCCCGTCAATATGGCAGGGTATGTTGCCGAGAACGTGCGGCAGGGCGTAAAGCAGTTCCACTGGAAAGACCTTCCGAAAGTGTACGGAGAAAAAGACGCTTTTCTGCTCGACGTGCGTACGCCGCAGGAGTTTGCGGCAGGGCATTTCCCCGGCGCGGTCAATATTCCCGTCGACGAACTTCGGTCCCGTCTCGGCGAGTTGGATCGGAATAAACGGATATACGTAAACTGTCAAAGCGGCCTTAGAAGTTATATCGCCTGCCGCATGCTGATGGGGCACGGGTTCGACTGCCTGAATTTTTCGGGCGGGTATCGTTTTTACGCGATCGTAGCGGGCGAAGCGCGCGCCGAAGGCCGCGCCTGCCATCCCTGCGGGATTCCCGCAGAGGATTGAAAGGAGGCCGCCATGACCATTCACCACGATAAACTCGCATACGGAAAACTCGCATCTTTAACCGAAGATTTTTCCGAAGAGCGCCTCATTGAAATGGCCAAAAAACTTTCCGAAAATTCAGAAACCGAACCCGCGGAAGAAGGCTCTGAAAAATCGGACGGGGAGAAAAAACGGAAAAATTGACGGATGATCAAATTTATACGTTTTTACCGCTTTTCAAACTGTCAAGATAGCCCAGTAAAGATTTTTTTGCGGACGGATTCAATCGTTCATAGACTTTCGCCAAATGTTTTTGTTCGTCTGTAAATTGTGCGTTTACCGCAAGTATCCCGAAATCATCTGAATTGCCTATGATGTAATCTACGGAAACCTCAAAAAACGCGGACAGCGCAATGAGTTGTTCAATGGGCGGGTTTCTAAGTCCTTCTTCCCATTTGATATAAGTGTTTGTACAAACGAATAATTCCTCGGCGACCTGTTTTTGCGTAAGCCCTCGTTCTTTACGCAGTTCTCGCAATCTGTTCATGCAACACCTCCTGCTTGCAGGATAACACAATTTTTTAGTGTTGCGGGGCATTATTAAGAAATATAAACGAAAAATCAGAAAATGATCAGAAAACTTAATCAAAAAGCGGCTCATGAAAATTTCAAGAGCCGCTTTTTGATTTTGAATCGTATTGTCTGCAAATTTTTTCTGCGCGGGCCTTCACCTCGTCCGCGAGCGTCGACGGCGACAGCACGCGGAGATCATTTCCGAAACTTAAAATTTTCGACAGCAAAACCTCTCCCGCAGGCAGGGTCGCCTCTGCCAGGATCTCTTCGCCCGAAATTTTAATATGGTCGATTCCCAGCCACTCCTCAAGATCGGGGAGGGCTTTTTTCGTTACGGAAAACCGCACGTCTGTCAGTTCCGTCTTTTCAAAGGTAAATTTTAAGGGGATGCTCTCCCTGTCGAACGCGCGCTTTTCAAATTTTTCGCCCGTAACGCGCGCGCTTTTGATCCTTGCGACGCGGAACAGGCGGAAATCCTGCCGCTTTCTGCAAAAGGCGTACACATACCATACGTTTTGTTTGTATACCAAAAGATGCGGCTCCACGATCCGCCTGCTTTCCGCGCCTCCGCGGTCGATATACAGCAGGTCAAGGCAGTCGTTCTCTTCCGTGGCGCGTTCGCAGACGCGCAGTTTTTCCGAAAAATCATATACATCCCCCCACGTGCCGCTGTCCACGAGCACGTTGCCCGAAAGGGTCAGATTTTTTTGTTCGGATTTTTGCTGTGACTGCAATTTTTCCAGCGCGCCGGCAGCGGCTTCGTCGCGCATCTGCTCGTAAAATGCGCCCAGCGCGTTCACCGCCGCGGCGTATTCCTCTTTCGTGAAAAAATTTTCGGGCAGACGGAATGTGTCGGGCAGGCATATTCCGCCGTATCTGCCCCGTATAATATCTATCGGAATGCCGCATATCGTCAGTTCGTCGAGATACCGCCGGATGCTCCGTTCGGAAACGCCGTTTTCCGCCGCAAGGGCAGCGGCGCTCACTTTGCGCCTTTTGAGCAGGGTAAATAAAATTTTTATCATAACCTGAAATTTCATGACCGCTCTCCCGTATAAAATTTTTTGGATTTACCGAAAATATTTTAATATATATGACAATAGTTGTCAAGTTTAATTTGCTATAATCGGCTCGTAATCGCAAAGGACAAGCAAAAAAGTCGGAGGACAAGCAAAAATGAAAAAGATCAAAAAAATATTCGTATCCATTCTGTTCGGCAAAAAGGAGTCTCCCGCTTTGCAGGGGAATGCCTGCGGGGCGCGGGTGATCCGTATCGATCGGGAAGCGCCGCGCAGATCTGAGCAGGCGGAAAAGCCGTTGCGCGCGGCGGCCGTTGCCGCAGTAAGGGGCGCCTTTCCGGAAGAATTTGCTCTCCGCGCTGCGGCGGGCGAAAAATTCGCGCGCCGCGCCGTGTCTGTGGAAGATGCAAATGCGTTTTCCGACGCGCTCGACGAGATGATCGCGGGGCTTTCCTCTCTGCGCGGGTTGAATACGACCGAACGCGAACTGATCGGCAGTGCGCACAGGCTGTTTTCATAAACTGCAATTATAATAAATATAAAATTATTTAATAGCAGTTGTTCGGATATATGTTTGCAAAATTGATTCGTTTTTGTTAAAATAGAATATGGAAATAAAAATAAAGGAGTTTTTCCGTATGTCTTATGTAGAAAACGTGCTTGCTCGCATCAAAGAGCAGAATCCGAACGAACCGGAATTTCATCAGGCGGCAACGGAAGTGTTGCACAGCCTCGAAGCGGCGATCGAAGCCAACCCGCAGTATGAAAAGGCGGGGCTTTTGGAACGCCTTGTCGAGCCTGAAAGGGTGATCATGTTCCGCGTTCCCTGGGTAGACGATCAGGGCAAAGTACAGGTCAACAAGGGGTACAGGGTGCAGTTCAACAGCGCCATCGGTCCTTATAAGGGCGGCCTGCGTTTCCATCCTT
>ERZ1106952.31-NODE-31-length-112915-cov-18.104377_pt1 | contig 112915 bp, 98 predicted proteins | sample MGYA00403677_ERZ1106952 | MGnify/ENA primary metagenome ERZ1106952 (study PRJEB35170, sample SAMEA104062415) | human gut metagenome | biome: human gut; feature: human-associated habitat; material: faeces | place: Denmark | collected 2012-05-14 ... | reverse complement strand
TCTGCTATAGCGGATTGCAGATACAGGGCACCGCTAACTCCCCACCTAGCACAGCTATTCTATTGTATACCAAAACGCATTTTTTTGCAACCGATTTTATATAAATTTTTTGTCGAAAAAAATATTAAAAATTTGAATGAAAAGCGTTGACAAATCCGAATTAAAAGTTAAAATTATATGAAAGCAAACAACGGAGAGAATAGCGGAAAAACGATTATGAATGCTTTCGGTTACGGTATGCGCTATTGGAAAAAGCGATTGCCTTGCGCGGTGTTTTGCCAGCTGATCGGTTACATCGGCTTGTCGATCGATTTGCTCCTGCCCTTGTTGAGCGCGATGTTTGTCGATTACATACTCGACTATAATCCCGCCAATCAGCTCGCTTCCGGTGCGGGCATTTTCTCGTTCCTAATAAACGGACGGTTCGGTGAACCTAAAACATGGCAGTTATTCTTCAGTATAACTGCCGTTTTTGCCGTGCTTGAAATCATCCGCGAGGCGCTCATTTATCTGCGCAACGTGCTGTTTCAGCAGAACGGCATCTGGATGGAGAACGAACTTCGCGACATAACATATAAAAAGTTGGTCGACCTGGACAGTTCCACCGTGTCGTCCTATAATGCCGGCGAGCTTCTGACGACGCTTTCTGCCGATATCATCACGGCAAAGGAAATGTATTGCCGCATTCTTCTGATGATGGGAGACAGCTTTTTTGTCATTGCGGTGACATGCGTTCTGCTCGCGACATACAGCTCGTGGATGCTCCTTTTGCCTGCCGCAATTGCTCCGATACTGCTGTTCGCTCTTATACGGTATTCCCGTGCCGCCCGCAGAGTTTCCACAAATATCCGGAACTGCAATGCGGATATGAACCTGAATGTACAGGAAAACATCGATGCGGTACGGCTTATCCGTTCCTTCGCGAACGAGGAGCTGGAGGAGCATAAATTCGACCGCGTCAACGGGAATCTGAAAAACGCTTATCTCGAGCAGGTGGACGTATCCGCCAAATATGGTTTGATATTCAATGTCATCCGTCAGATCGCTTATATTGCCACGATCGCGATCGGTACTTTGATGGTTTTCATCGGTCAGTTCAAGGTCGGCGTTATGACTGCGTGCGTGACATATGTTCTCCGCATTATGGACTTTTTGACGCAGATCAACAACTGTGTCTATCAGATGCAGTACGGTATCGTCTCCATGGGCAGGATTATGGATTTTCTCGAAAAGAAAACGAAAATCCCGCAGGCGGAAAATGCCGACAAGATACGCAGCAAACCGAATATTGAAGTCAAAAACATATCCGTTACGGAAGACGGCAAACCGCTTTTGAAGCACATCAACCTGAGTATCCCGTGCGGAAAAAAGATCGGCATTATGGGCGGCACGGGATCGGGCAAGAGTGTATTGCTCAAGTCGCTCGTCCGCATTTACGACGTTACGGAAGGCTGTATCGAAATCAACGGAAAGGACATCCGCGAATACGATCTCGACGATTTGCGCAACGAATTTGCCTATGTATTCCAGGATGTGTTCCTGTTTTCGGATACGATCGATGCAAACATTGCATTTTATGCTCCCGATATAGCCCGCGAAGTTATTCACCGGGTGGCGGAACAGGCGCAGGCGAGCCGCTTTATTAAAGGCTTGCCGCAGGGGTTCCGCACGATCGTCGGTGAACGCGGGTTGGGTCTTTCCGGCGGGCAGAAACAGCGCGTGTCTATCGCCCGGGCGCTTCTGAAAAATGCTCCCGTTCTCGTTCTGGACGACGCATCCAGCGCGTTGGACGTAATTACCGAGCGCAAGCTGATGGCGAGCATCAAGGAAAATTATCCCGATCATACCATTCTCATCGCGGCGCACCGTGTTTCCAGCATTTCCGATTGCGATGAAATCCTGTATATGCAGGACGGCGAGATCATCGAGCGCGGAACGTACGACGAACTGATTCAACGGAACGGCACTTTTGCCGAGATCTGCCGAATGCAGATGGCTGAAAACGACGACGAATCGCTGACTGCGATCGAAGACGCTACGTCTCTGGCGGGCGGGGAGGCATAAGCGTATGGCACAGAGAAATACCTATTTTCAGGATGAGGCGGTCGAAAAGGATAAAATCGACATCAAAAACCTGAAGCGGCTTTTGCGCTACGCTTTGCCGCATAAAAAGCTGTTGATCTTTGTACTCATTATCATGCTGATCGCCGTAGCTTCGTCGATGGTAACCCCGCTCCTGCTCAAGTTCATCATCGATACAGTAATCCCTGACGAGAATTATCGGCTGTATTTCCTTGCGTTGGGAGGATTTCTGCTTGCGGGCTTGGCGGAAATTATAATTACGTTTTACCAGCAGAGAAGTTTGGGTCGGATGGGGCATGGCATTATTGCCGACATCCGCAAGGATATTTTCTATAAGCTGCAGTCGCTCCCGTTCGACTACTTCGACAACCGTCCCGCCGGTAAAATTGTCGTCCGTGTGACAAACTATATAACGGAACTTGCCGATTTCTTCACGAACTATCTGATGAACTTCATTTTGAATATCGTGAAGATCATTGTCGTCACGGTATTTATGCTTTGCCTCAGTCCGCTCCTCACGGCGGTCGTCTATTCGGCGATTATTCCGCTGACCGTCGGCGTTTTTCTGATCCGGAAGGCAATCCGCAAATTGTTCCGCAAACAGCGCGCCAAAGACTCCAACCGTACTGCTTATATCGTCGAGTCTATCATGGGCGAAAAGATCATACAGAACTATAACCGCACGGAATACAATGAAAAGATTTACCACGATCTTCAGAAAGAATGTTCCGATACATGGATGCAGATCGTCCGCCGTAACGAGCTGAATTCGCCGGTCGTCGGCGTTTTCTGGAATTACGGCACGATCATGCTGTATGCGATTGCCTTTCTGCTAATGCAAATGGGCGGAGCCTTCGGCGTCACGACAGGCATAACGATTGCCTTTTTAAGTTATATGAGCCTGTTTTCCACGCCGCTTACCCAGCTTTCTGCCATCATCCAAAACCTCGCGCAGGTATCGGCGAACCTTGAACGAATTTTCGAAACGATCGACGCTCCTGCAAGCATTGCCGACAGCGACAGCAGTATAGAACTCGGCGATGTCGCCGGGAAGATCGATTTTAACGACGTAACTTTCTGTTACGAGGAAGGCGTCAATATTCTCGAGCATTTCAATCTGCACGTTTCCCCGGGCGAAAGCATAGCTCTCGTGGGGCCTACGGGCGCGGGAAAAACGACCGTGATTAACCTCCTGACTCGCTTTTACGATGTCAAAAGCGGATCGGTGACGATTGACGGCATAAACGTGCGCGACATCAAGCTCAAGTCTCTGCGGAATAAGGTCGGAGTTCTCATGCAGGATCCGTTCATCTTTAAGGGTACAGTCATCGATAATATAAGATACGGCAGACCTGACGCGACGGACGAAGAGTGCATCGCTGCGGCAAAAACGATTTTTGCGGATAAGTGCATCGAGCGTTTGCCTCACGGTTATTATGAAGAACTGGCAGAGCGCGGGGAAGGTCTTTCGTCGGGCGAAAAGCAACTCATCAGCTTTGCCCGTATCATCGTCAAAAATCCTTCCGTTGTTATTTTGGACGAGGCTACAAGCTCTATTTCCTCCGATATGGAAAAACTTATCCAGAATGCGCTTGAAGTGCTTCTCAAAGGCCGCACCTCCTTTATTGTGGCGCACAGACTTTCCACGATCCGCAATTCGGACAGGATTTTATTTATAGCAAACAAGGGAATTGCGGAAGAAGGTACGCACGAACAGTTGCTTAAAAAGCAGGGTTTGTATTATAATCTATATAAGAGCCTGAAATAGCGCCCAATTTACAGAAAGGAGTTAAAAGGAGTATGCCGCACATATCGGTAAAAATGTTGGAGGGCAGAAGCGAGGAGCAAAAAAAACGCCTTGCTGATGCGCTTGTAAAAACGCTCACCGCGGAATTGCATTGTTCGGGGCATTACGTTACCTGCACGATCGAGGATTACTCTGCCGCTGAATGGCAGAAGGTATTCAAGGAAGAAATTTCCGACAAACCCGCCGATAAAGTATTCAAAAAAGCGGAGTACGATCCGAAGGATCTGCTGTAATTCAGAACACGGAGGCACATTATAATGGCAGAATGTACGCACGACTGCGGCAGCTGCGGAGAGGAATGCTCTCGCCGCGATATGCAGAAAGCGCCGCACGAATTAAGTAAAATCAAAAAGGTCATCGGCATTGTCAGCGGCAAGGGCGGCGTAGGCAAATCTCTCACCACGGCAATGCTTGCCGTTACGGCGCAGCGCAACGGGTATAAAACGGCGATTCTCGATGCGGATATTACCGGGCCTTCCATACCCCGTATGTTCGGTATCACCGATAAGGCGATGGGGACGGAAATGGGAATCCTTCCGGCGATCACCAAAACCGGCATCGAGGTTATGTCTATGAACCTTTTGCTGGAAGAGGATACAGATCCCGTCATCTGGCGCGGGCCGATCATTGCGGGCACTGTATTGCAATTTTGGACAGACGTAATCTGGAACGATGTCGATTATATGTTTGTCGACATGCCGCCGGGAACAGGCGACGTTCCGTTGAGCATCTATCAGTCGCTGCCTTTGGACGGAATCGTCGTTGTAACGACGCCGCAGGAACTTGTTTCCATGATCGTGAAAAAAGCGGTTGTGATGGCGGAAAAGATGAATATTCCCGTCCTGGGTCTTGTGGAAAATATGAGTTATGTGCAGTGTCCCGATTGCGGCAAGAAAATTGAAATTTTTGGGAAAAGCCGCGTTGAGGAAACCGCGGCGCAGTTTGGTGCAAAGGGCGTCGCGCGGATACCGTTCGACGGTGCTCTTACAAAATGTGCTGACCGCGGATTGATTGAACTGTATGAAGGCGACTATATTGACGGGCTGTTTGAAAAGATCGGATAACTGACAAATTTTTATCCTGCCTGTCGGGCGGTTTGCCTACGCAGAAGGAAGGCGGGCAGGTGTGTACGTTATAAAAAAAGCCACGCAGTCAAGCGTGGCTTTTTTGAAGGCTGTGAATCAGTTTTCACTCTCTTCGTCCTGAACGGAAATAACTGCGGTTTCGGCAAAACGCCTGACCGAATCCACGGCGCTTTCGCATCCCGATTTCGAGGGGTAATTTTCACCCGTGCAAAGCAGCTGCTTCGAGCCGTTGAGCAACCGGAAGAAATATGATCCGTTTTTACTCTGGGAAATAACGATGTTATTCTTCTGAATGTTGGCCTTGTGCGTCTTGATGCCGTTTTTTGCGCCGTTGACGGAAGTATAATCGATACTGCTGAGCAGCTTTTCGCCGTTGGACGCGCGCAATTCAAAGTAATACATCCCGGAGTCATTTTTGAGGATGACCCATTTCCCCGCGTAAGCGGTTTTCCGCTCGTCCTCTTCGGTGGTCAAAAGTTTTTCAGCGGCTGCACGCGAGGCGACGCGCGTTTCCGCGCCGCGCAGGTCGGGTTTCTGCTCTGCCGCCGCGGGAGCTTGTTTGCGCTCGTCTTCTTTCTTGCGGGCAGGTTTGTTCTTTTGCGTCGCTTTTCTGTTCGGCTGCGGCGGGCGTGATTCCTTCGCCGGCTGCGCGGTTGCAGCGGGCTCCTGTTTTGCCTGCTCGGCATCTTCTGCTTGCCCGGCGGGTTCTTCGTTCTGAACGGGGGAGGTTTCTGCCGCGCTGTCTTCCGCCGGCTGAGCTTCGGAAAGGGCGGGGGATTCAGGAGCATTGTCTTCGCTGTTCAGTTCGCCGGGTTTTTCTTCAAAGGCAGAAGTGCTGTCGAAGACGGGTTCCGTCTCTTTTTCGCCGATTTCTGCATTTTCGGACGGTTGAGATATGGGTGTGGGAGCCGGATGTTGGACAACGGGATCAGTCGTTTGAATCGGTGCGGAGGTTGCCGTTTCCTTGGGCTGAACTGCTGCCGATGCCGCCTCGCTTTTCGCGGCGCGGGCGGCTGCCTTCCGCTTTTTTGAGCGTTTGATGCCGACAGCGATTGCGATGATGATCACAAGCAGTATCGCGGCGACAAGCGCGACGGCGATATAAAAATAGATAGGATTGTTGCGGAAATACTCAAGCATTTGTTCCCACATAAGATCACCTCAAATTATTTGTCAATTCAATGGTAATACAAAAACGGAAAAAAGTCAAGCATTCGGTCTTTTTTTGGTACGGGTTTGACAAATTTTTGAAAATGATTTACAATATTTTAAGAAAACAGACAGGCGGAAGAGCATGGAAAAGTTTGGAACGATCATAATCGGAGCGGGTGCATCGGGGTTGTTTGCCGCATTACACCTGGGTGAGTCGGGGCGCAGAGACGTACTCGTGCTGGAAAGGAACGACCGCGCGGGGCGCAAACTTTCGGCTACGGGCAACGGGCAGGGGAATGTTACGAATACCGATCTTGCATCATCGCATTACCGTTCCTCGGATATGCGTCTTGTATCCTCCGTTTTGCGTCGCTTCGGGAGAGAGGAGCTGCTGCGGTATCTGCGTTCGTTGGGCGGAATGTTCGTCAGTGACGGGGAGGGGCGGGTGTATCCTGCATCCAGGCAGGCTGCTTCGGTCACCGATTTACTGCGCTATCGCCTTGCAGCCTTGGGAATTCGCCTGAATACGGGGGATAAAGTGTTGTCGGCGCACAAATCCGGCGGATGCTTTATCGTCACAACGGATCGATCCGAATATTCTTGCTCCGTGCTGGTTCTTGCATGCGGAGGGAAAGCCTCCCCGCATTTCGGTACAGACGGAAACGGCTACGAATTGGCGCGCTCTTTTGGGCATACCGTAACGCCGTTGTTTCCGTCATTGGTTCAACTGAAAACGGAAACGGCGCATATCCGCGGACTGAAGGGTGTTCGGTGCGATTGCCGCGTTCAGCTTTTGAGCGGCAGGGAAGTCATAGGTGAATCGCGCGGCGACGTCATCTTTACCGATTACGGGGTCAGCGGGAACGCCGTGTTCAGGCTTTCGCCGCTGGCGCGCCGCGCCGACACGGTTATGATTGATTTTCTTCCGGATTCTGATGTGGGCGAATTACAGAGCGCCCTGCTTTGCAAAACGGAAAAAGAGCCCGGTATGCGTGCGGCGGACTTGTTTCGCTGCATTGTGAACAGCGCCGTCGGGAAATGCGTACTCAGGCGCTGCGGCGTGGACGAGGTGCGTCCGGTCGGAGAAGTGTCTGAAAAGCTGGGGGAATTGGCAAAGAGCGCAAAAGGTTATCGACTGAAACTGTGCGGAAGCCTGGGATTCGACTCTGCGCAGGTCACGCAGGGAGGGGTTCCGGTCACCGAACTCGATGAGTGTCTGATGAGCAAAAAGACAGGCTGCCTGTATATTGTCGGGGAACTAGCCGATGTGGACGGAGATTGCGGCGGCTATAATCTGCAATGGGCGTTCTCGTCCGGTTGGGTTGCGGCGGGCGGAATTTTGGGAGCGAAGAATGAAAATAGATAATATCAGGCTGAAGCCCGGCGAAAGCGAAAATAAACTTCTCGATATTGCATCGCGCAAACTGCACGCCGCGGCGCATATACAAATTATAAAAAAGTCCTTGGATGCGCGCGATAAATCGGACATACATTGGGTATATACAATTGAGGCGGACAGAAAGCCGATCGTTTTGCGGGAGCGAACTTGGCGCCAGGTCAGAAGGCATCCTCGGCGGGTGATTGTTGTGGGGAGCGGCCCTGCCGGACTATTCTGCGCAATTCGTCTGATCCGCGCGGGAATACGACCGGTCATCGTTGAACGCGGCGGCACGGTTGAGGAGCGAGCCGCGCAGAACGACAGGTTTTTTAATGAACATATTTTGGACGCAGACTGCAATGTTCAGTTCGGCGAGGGCGGTGCCGGAACGTTTTCTGACGGAAAACTCAACACACAAACAAAAGATCTCCGCAACAGAGATGTTTTGGAAACTTTTGTTCAATTCGGTGCGCCGCAGGAAATCGCATACCTGAACAAACCGCATATCGGCAGCGATCGGCTGCGAACCGTACTCGTCAACATGCGCAAGTTTATCTATGCGTTCGGCGGTGAATTTTTGTTTCATACGCGGTTGGAGGATGTTCGTATTGCCGACGGGGCGCTCCGTTCCGTGCTGCTTCGGGATGTACGAACGGGAGTTGCCCGGGAGGAGGAACCGAGCGAACTGGTTCTCGCGGTCGGGCATAGCGCGCGTGATACCTTTTCTATGCTGAAAAATCGGGGATTTGCAATGCAGGCTCGTGAGTTCGCTGTTGGCGTCCGGATTGAGCATTCGCAGGAAAAAATCAGTTTTGCACAGTACTCTGTCACACATAAACTGCTTCCTCCGGCTGATTATAAGCTTGTAAGTCATGCAGGCGCGAGAACTTCGTTTACATTCTGCATGTGCCCGGGCGGGTATGTAATTCCGGCAGCCAGCGAAGAAGGCGGTGTCGTTACCAATGGCATGAGTAATTATTCGCGTGACGGCAGCAATGCCAACAGTGCTCTTCTGGTGCAGATCCGGCGGGAAGATTTCGACAACGGAGATGTTTTGGACGGGGTGGAGTTTCAGAGAAAGATCGAGCGCGCGGCGTACGAGGCGGGCGGCAGCTCTTACGCGGCGCCCGTCCAGCGGCTGGAGGATTTTTTTGCGGGGCGTGAAAGTAGCCGCTTCGGCGAGGTCGTGCCTACCTATGCGGCAGGCACGGCGATGTTCGATTTAAACAGGATCTTGCCCTCGTACATTTCCGAATCGATGAGAGCCGGAATTATAGATATGGACAGGCGCCTGCATGGTTTTGCCTCGCCCGATGCGGTAATGACCGGCGCGGAAACCCGCTTTTCTTCTCCGGTTCGGGTACTGCGCGGAGAGAACTGCGAAAGCCTGAACGCGACCGGCGTGTACCCTTGCGGCGAGGGGTGCGGGTATTCGGGCGGGATCACAAGTTCCGCCGCCGACGGCATCCTTGTGGCGGAAAAAATTTGCGAAAAGTATATTTGAGCTGATTTTTTTATAATTGATTCATTTTCTTTTCATAAAATAATCATAATTATCCTTTATAATGTAGCCATACAAAACAAAAGACCACACAAACTTTTTTCATATTCTCTCACTATAACATAGCGGCCCGCGCGAGCGGGTCGCTATGTTATGTCTATGGGCGCAAAAAATTAGCGCTGGTTTTGTGGTCGCAAAAAAAGGCAGGCGATACGAAATTGCCTGCCTCGAAAATTTTAAATTTGTTCAATATTGATGACGTTGGAATTGCCCGACTTCCCGTTCGGATTACCTCCCGTGATAACGATGCGGTCGCCCTTTTTGACGAGTCCGAGATTGATCGCGGCGCGTTTCGCGTGGTAGAACAGGACGTCCATCGAAGTAAATTCTTCCGACAGAACCGGGATGACGCCCCAGGAGAGGGCGAGTTTGCGATAAGACATCGGTTCGATGGTCATGCCTACGATGTCGATGTTGGGGCGGAAGCGGGAAACGAGCCGCGCCGTGCCGCCCGAACGGGAACACACGACGATTGCCTTTGCGCCTATATCCTCGGCAAGCACGCATGCGGAATGCGAAAGTGCGTCCGCAGGGCTTTGGATAGAGAACTTTTTGTCGCTGTATTTGTTTTCCAGATGCTTTTCTGTTTCCAAACAGATGCGAGCCATCGCCTCGACCGCCTGAACGGGATATTTGCCGCCCGCCGTTTCGCCCGAAAGCATGACGGCGCTCGTGCCGTCGTACACTGCATTTGCCACGTCGGAAATTTCCGCACGGGTGGGGCGTGGCTGATTGATCATCGATTCGAGCATCTCCGTTGCCGTGATGCAACGCTTGCTGGCGAGGCGGCATTTATCGATGAGCATTTTTTGGATCTGGGGAAGTTCTTCATAGGGTACTTCCACGCCGAGGTCGCCGCGCGCGACCATAATGCCGTTTGCGACGTTCAGGATTTCATCGATATTGTTCACGCCGCTGCGGCTCTCGATTTTGGCAATAAGGTCAATATCCGGGTTGCCGTTCGCCTCAAGGAGTTTGCGGATGTCGACGATGTCCTGTGCCTTGGAGGTGAAAGAACAGGCAATAAAGTCGATGCCCTGCTCAATGCCGAACAGGATATCCTTTTTGTCCTGCTCGCTCAGATATTGCAGGCTGAGCGTTTTGTCGGGGAAGAACATACTCTTTTTGTCGGACAATTCGCCGCCGATCTCCACCTTCGTGCGCACGCTCTTTTTGTCGACATCGGTAACGCGGAACACGAGCAGTCCGTTGTTGAGCAGTATGGTGTCGCCCGGTTCCAGGTCATTGACGATGCCCTTATAGGAAACGGCGACTTTCGTCTGGTCTCCTTCGATTTCTTCGGTGGTAAAGGTAAAATCGTCGCCCTCTTTTAAAGAAATCTTATGGTTTTTAAAAGTGCGGATACGCAGTTCCGGCCCCTTGGTATCCAACATGATGGGCAGGGGAATGTTCAGCTTTTCGCGCACCTTTTTGATGAGGTCTATATTTGTTTTGTGTTCCTCATAATCGCCGTGGGAAAAATTCAGCCGCGCGACGTTCATGCCCGCCAAAGCCATCTGCGTCAGAGTCTCTTCGTTGCGGCAGGCGGGGCCTATGGTACATACGATTTTCGTTTTTTTCATATATTATCTCCGAATGAAAATTTTTGACAAAATCCAAACTTCTCACAAATATATTATAATATTTTTTTTGTCAAAACACAAGCGAATCGCGGCAAAATAGTACTTCCGTATTATCCCCGATAAACTTGACAAACGAGCCGGAAATCTTGTATAATATAAAGACTTCCGAGTTGATCATACGGTCGCGTGGCGCTTCGCGCTATGAGGAAAGTCCGAGCACCGCAGAGCAGGACGCCGGATAACGTCCGGTGGAGGCGACTCCAAGGAAAGTGCAACAGAAACAGACCGCAGAGAAATCTGTAAGGATGGAAAGGGGAGGTAAGAGCTCACCGACGCCGCGGTAACGCGGCGTGCCGTGTAAACCCCGTCCGGTGCAAGATTGGGCGCATGTCGCATAGGGTTGCTCGCCCGATGTGCGCCGTGAATATCGCTCGAACGCATCGGCGACGATGCGGCCAGATAGATGACCGTACACGACAGAACTCGGCTTACAGGTCAAGCTCGGAAGCAATCGAAAAAACGCGGCGACGCAAAAGCAGAGGGGCACCCGGCGGGTGCCCCTCTATGCTCATTCATAAAGGATGAAATTCAGAGTTTGTCGTCTCCCATTACGGGCAGAAGCTGTTCTTTTTCCGTCGCTTTGCAGCAGAGCCTGTAAACATGTCCGGCGAGAAGATCTTTCCGGTACGCTTCGGCTGCAGCTCCTTTGAGAGATTTGATTTCGTTTTGCCTTGCAAGAATGGGGAATTTGCTCCTGCCGAATTCCCGGAGCAGTTCTTCGGCGCGGCTTTTACGAAGAGCCAATATTTTCAGATAGAGAGGTTCTTCCAGCGCCGCGCGCACAAGCGAGGCGCCGATGCCCAGCACGGCGGACGCAAGGATGCGGCGTATGCGCGAGGAGATGTATCGTTTTGTCGTCACCGCGCCGATCAGAGAGTCAAAGCCGTCAGCTTCTCTTGCGCAGGACTTGATGCGGTTTTCCAGTCCCTCCGTGCAGTCGATAATTCGGGAAAGCATATCTGCGTCTGCCGTCAGTGCCGTCAGATGTGCAAATTTTTTGAAAATCGCATCATCCGCAAAATATTGCAGGTCGTTGAGCACATAAGGGGGGACGCACGGAGCGATGCTTTCCTGCTGACCGCTGCGCACGGCGGCGCGTATCGCCGAAGCGGAAGCGATGTTCCCGTTCGGCAGAGCGTCCGTATGCGCCGCGCCTTTCCGGAGGATCGGCAAAATATTTGCGCGGCATTCATAAAAATCGAGAGATTTTTTATATTCGGTTCCCAGAATATTGTTCGGCGAACGCAGAAACGCGGCAAGGTCTGCCCGTCCCGTTTGCATGAGCGCTTCGGTGCGTGCGCGCGTAAGGCTGACGCCCGCCCGCAACTGTCCGCGCAGGGCGGCGCGGTGTTGCTCCGATTCTGCCGCCGTTATTCGCGCGGCTTCATGCAGCAGTGTTGTGCTGTCCGTTTCGCAGCCGAAAGCGAGCGCTTCAAATGCGGGAATGGAGGAAAGAATTTTAACGGCTCCCCGAGCAAAGATTTCGGCGGGTGAAAGTGCGAAAACAGCGGGAAGCTCGAGAACGGCGTCGGCTCCGGCTAAAAGTGCGTGCCGCGCGCGGGTATATTTGCCGAGAAGAGCGATTTCGCCGCGCTGGGTAAAGTTTCCGCTCATGACACAGACGACGGCGTCGCAGCCACTCTCTTTTTTTGCCCGTTCGATGAGGTAGGCATGCCCGTTATGGAAGGGATTATATTCGCAAATTATACCGCAAATTTTCATTTCAGACTTCAGAAAACCTTTACTTTTTTTGTCGGATATATTATAATGATAGCAGTTATCGCGTGCGTAGTTTTGCGCAAAGCTCTTTGATTATACACTGTTTCCGTAAAAAAAGAAAGCGTTTGCAGGGGCTCGGTCGGGCTGTATAGCGTCAAAAAGAGGAAGATTCGGGCAGGCGCTTAAGAAGCGCGGCAATTTTTGTAAACTTTTTTAATTCGGCACAAATTGCCGAAAAAATGAGTTGACAAAAATTTGCGGATAGTATATAATCGAAAAGTCTAAAACGATATTTCACGGAAATATAGAAAAGAGGTGTAAAAATGGCGGTACCCAAGTCGAAACAATCCAAGCAGAGAACGAATACGAGATATGCAAACTTCAAGGCAGCGGCTCCCTCGCTCGTCGAGTGCCCGCATTGCCATGAACTTAAACAGCCGCATAAGGCTTGCCCGAAGTGCGGGTTCTACAAGGATAAGGAAGTTATCAAGGTAGAAGAGAGCAAATAACGAATATTTTAAAATGACGTCAGATTTACAGTCTGACGTCATTTTTCGTATGTCGGTTTACCATTCGTTGGGGAAGGGCGGGTTTTCTTCGCGCCACCAATCTTCATAATAGAGGGTATAATCGGAGAGCAGGCGGTTGAGATTCTGCTCCATATGCAGCCGCGTCTGCGCGGTAAAGGCGGAAACGAACGCCGCGCATGTTTCGGGGTTGACATCCTGCAAAAATTTTGCGCCGAGCTGCAGTATATCGGCGGGGCGGTGCGGGCAGGAAGCCACCGCGTTCTCCAGCCTGCGGTTGCAGGGGAACAGCACGCGGTTCTCCGCCAAAATGAGGCGGTACACGCTGTACACGATTTCTTGGGCAAGGTGCGCGCGCATATAGGCGTTGCTCTCGGGCACGCAGTTCAGAAAATAATTTTGGTTGAGCGCCAGGTTTGCCTGAAAGCACCGTATCTTCGCCTCCCGCTCGCGCTCTGGGTATGCCGCAATCTTTTCGACGAGCGGCGCGATCTCCTCGTTCGCCGAATACACGACCTGCGCCTTCACATAGGCGTTGCGCGTCGGTTCGCTCGCCCGCTCCGCCGCCTCCCGCAAGAGCGCCTTCGTCTTGTATTTGATGTCGAAGTAGCCGCCCTCGTAGGTGCAGCAGCCGCCTATGACCTCCGTCATGCGGTTTTCCCTTTTCAGTTCGGCGAATTTTTCCTCGGTGACGACGACGATCGCGTCGATGTCCGAATCCGGCCGCGCGTTTCCCTTGACGACGGAACCGTCCAGCACGATGGCGATTACGCCCTCCCAATCCCGATAATATTCTTTCAGCCTTTCAATCGAATCGATGTGGTGTTGATACATATCTTCCTCCGTTGCAGCTATTATACTATGGGATGCGCGGCAGGGCAAGCGGAAACAAATTTTTCTCGGTATTCCGTTCGGGGAATTTCTTGACAGTGCGCGGCGGGTATATTATAATAATTGCAACTATTCGGGTAGAGATTCGGTGAGGCTTATGGAACAGCATTTCAAGGTAACGGGCATGACGTGCGCCGCCTGCTCGGCGGGCATTCAGAAGACCGTCGGAAAAATGAAGGGCGTGAACAGGGCGGAGGTCAGCCTGATGGGCGAGAGCATGGCGGTGGATTTTGACGAAAACACCGTTTCCGCGGAGCAGATCATCGCGGCGGTCGAGGGGCTCGGCTACGGCGCGAGTATCGACGACGGGAGCGCGCTTCCCAAGCCGCAGGAAAACGCAGCGGAGAAGAGCGAGTCGGGTTTTGCCGCGGCGGCGAAAAATTTGAAAACGCGCTTTCTGGCGTCCCTCTGCTTTTTAGTGCCGCTTATGTATTTCACGATGGGGCACATGTTCGGCGCGCCGCTGCCGTATTTTTGGAATCCGCACACCAGCGCAATGAACTTTGCCCTGGTGCAGCTGGTTCTCACCACGCCCGTTTTATTCATCAATATCGCCTTTTTTAAGAGCGGCATCAAGGCGGCGTTCAAGCGCGTCCCCAATATGGATACGCTCGTCAGCCTCGGTTCGGCGGCTTCCTATTTGTACAGCCTCGTCGTCATGTTTATCATCGGCGTGTCGGACGGCGAGCGGGCGGCTGAACTTGCGATGAACAACCTGTTTTTCGAGTCCGCCGCAATGATTCTGACCCTCGTCACGCTCGGCAAGTGGTTGGAGGCGCGCTCCAAGAAAAAGACGGGCGAAGAGGTGGAAAAGCTCTTGAAACTCGCGCCCGATACGGTCACTGTGGAGCGGAACGGCGAGCAGACCGTCATTCCGATGCGCGAGATGCGCGTGGGCGACATCGTCGTCGTCAAGCAGGGGGACAGTGTCCCCGCGGACGGGCAGGTCGTATTCGGCAGCTCCTTTGTCGATAAGTCGGCGATCACGGGCGAAAGCCTTCCCGTCGAAATCGGTGAGGGAGACATCGTCACCAGCGCGACTGTCAACAAGGGCAACATCATTAAAATCCGCGCGGAAAAGGTCGGGGAAGACACCGTCCTCTCCAAAATCATCAAGCTCGTTAAAAACGCGGGCGCGTCCAAGGCGCCCATCGAAAAGACGGTGGATAAAATCGCGGCGGTCTTTGTACCCGTCGTCCTGCTCATCGCGCTCGTCACGCTCATCGTGTGGATCATCGTCGGCGCGGTCGGCGGCGACGTGCAGATTTCCCGCGCATTGAACATGGCGATCAGCGTGCTCGTCATCTCCTGCCCGTGCGCGCTCGGGCTGGCGACGCCCGTGGCGGTCATGGCGGCGACGGGCCGCGGCGCGGCGATGGGCATTCTCTTCAAGGACGCCGAGGCGCTGCAAAAGGCGTGCGGCATCAAAAACGTCCTGTTGGATAAGACGGCGACCCTCACCGAGGGCAAGCCGCGCGTGACGGACGTGCTCTTATTCAATGACTTTGACAGAAATGCGGCGCTCGCCGTGGCGGGCGGCATCGAGCTCAATTCCAACCATCCGCTCGCGGAGTGCATCGTCGGGCAGGCGAAGGAGGAAAAAATCTCCTTCGCGCAGGTAACGGATTTTATCTATAAGAGCGGCGCGGGCGCCTCCGCCGTGTGCGCGCAGGGCGCCTGCCGCATCGGCAACCAAAAGCTGATGGAGGAAAACGGGGTCGATTTGTCGGAATGCGCCGCGGAGGCGGAAATGCTTTCGGCGCAGGGCAAAACGGTGCTGTACCTCTCCGTCGGGGAGAAGATCGCCGCCCTCATCGCCGTAGCAGATACGCTCAAAGAGGGCAGCCGCGAGGCTGTGGAGATGCTCAAGGCGGAGGGGATACGCCCCGCGATGCTCACGGGCGACGCGGCGGGCGCCGCGCAGGCAATCGCCGCCGAGGTCGGCATTTCCGACGTGTATTCGGAGGTTCTGCCCGAGGATAAGCTGAACATCGTCATTGCCAACAAAAAGACGGGCATGACCGCGATGGTCGGCGACGGCATCAACGATTCGCCCGCGCTGAAAGAGGCGGACGTCGGCATCGCCATGGGCAACGGGACGGACGTCGCCATCGACTCGGCGGACGTGGTGCTCGTCGGGGGCGACCTGCGCGCGCTGGGCAGCGCCGTGGGGTTGAGCCGCGCCACGGTGCGCAATATCCGCGAAAACCTGTTTTGGGCGTTTATTTACAACGTCATCGGCATTCCCATCGCCGCGGGCGCGCTGTATGCGATCGGCATCACGCTCAATCCGATGATCGGCGCGGCGGCGATGAGTCTGAGTTCGATATTCGTGGTAGGAAATGCGCTTCGCTTGATGCGCTTCCGCCCGAAACATAAAGTCAACGCCCCTGCGGGCAAAGGAGAGGAAAAGATGCAAAAAATTCTCATGATCGACGGAATGAGCTGCGGGCATTGCAGTGCGCGCGTGGAGAACGCGCTCAACGCCATCGAGGGCGTCAAGGCGACGGTCGAGCTGAAAAAGAAGCGCGCAATCGTCGAAACGGACGTCGCGGATGAGGTTCTCGTCAAGGCGGTCGAAGACGCAGGCTATAAAGTCGTAAAAATTAAGTAGTAAAAGAAATCCCCGCTCATGCAAGCGGGGATTTCTTTGCGAAACAGAGGGGGTTAATTGCCGCAGCAGTTGTTGTTGCAGCAGTTGCAGGAGTTGCCGTTGTTCGCGGTCAGGAAAGAAAAGTTCCGGCAGGCGATCATCCCGAGGAAGCAGAGCAGTTCGCAGTTGCTGAAGCAACCGCTCCTCTTGAGTAAGTACAGAAGCGCAAGCCATAAAATGCAGTCCTGATTCACTGAAAAACCTCCTTTCGACAAAATATGGCAAAAGAACAGGGAAAGCGATCATCTTTGCGATATGCGCATATTGACATATCAGCCGCTGAAGTTATACAATGAAAGTACACAAAAAAGTACGGGAGGCGGATATGGAAGCAGAAGCGGATACGCTGTTGCTGGACAGGCGCACGCAGTCGTTGGTGGAAAATTATGTCCCCGAGGGCGAGATTTTGGAGGGTATCGTCAGCTTTTTTTCGGTGTTTGCAGACAGTACGCGGGTGCGCATCCTTTCGGCGCTCGCAATAACCGAAATGTGCGTCACAGACATTTCGCGCGTGCTCGACATCAACCAGACGACCGTTTCGCACCAGCTGCGGTTTCTGAAAAACATCGGCATCGTCAAGTGCAGCCGGTTCGGCAAGGTCATCTTTTACAGCCTGAAAAACGATACCGTAAACGATGTACTGCTCAAAGGCGTCGAGTTTTTAGGGTATTGAGCAAAAAAAGAGCGACGGGCAAGTTGCTCTTTTTTATTGCAAATTGCGCCGAGGTATTGTATAATAGAGGAAGCAAATTTGTCGATTCAATACAGTATATGAATGAAATACAGGAAAAGTTAAAACTTTTGCCGGATGACCCCGGCGTCTATATCATGCTCGACAAGGACGGCAACGTCATCTATGTCGGCAAGGCGCGCGTGCTGAAAAACCGCGTGCGGCAGTACTTTCATTCCACGCTGAAGACGGAAAAGGTCGCGGCGATGGTTTCCAACATCGCGGACTTTTACTACATCATCACCAAATCGGAGATCGACGCGCTTTCCCTCGAAAACAACCTCATCAAAAAGTACAAGCCGAAATACAATATCCTGCTCAAGGACGACAAGACGTATCCCTACATCAAGGTTTCCGTCTCCGAACAGTATCCGACTTTCACCGTTTCGCGCAAGCTGAAAAAAGGGAGCAAGTATTTCGGGCCGTATATGGGCGGGGTGCGCGTGTCCGATGTATTGGAAATCGTCAACATCGCCTTCGGGGTGCGCACCTGTACGACGGCGATCGGGGCAAAGCCGAAAAAGCCCTGCCTGAATTACCACATTCACCGCTGCCCCGCGCCCTGCGCGCATTATATTACCCCCGAGGAGTACAACGAGCGTGTCAAGGCGGCGATGCGCTTTTTGGACGGCGACGACAGCGGCGTCGAAAATTTGCTGCGCGAGAAAATGGCGCAGTATGCGGAGGCGGAGGAGTTCGAACTCGCGCTCGACTGCCGCAACAAGCTGGAGATGCTCTCCAAAATCGCTTTGAAGCGCATCACGGCGCTCAACCGCGACATCAATGCCGACGTCGTCGCGTACGTCAGCAACAACATGTATGCGGCGGTCAACGTGCTCATCACCCGCCGCGGCATCATGCAGGGGGCGAGTACCTTCGCGCTCGAAAACGCGCAGTCGGACGGCGACGCGCTCACGTCCTTCCTGTCGCAGTACTATTCCCGCCATCAGATCCCCGACGAGCTCATCGTGCAGGATTTCTGCGAGAGCGCGCTGTTGGAAGAATTTTTCCGAACCACATATAATAAGAACGTCACCGTTCTCACGCCCAAGCAGGGAGTGCGCAGGCAGCTTTTGGACATGGCGGAGAGCAATGCAACCGAATACCTCGAAAAATCCATCGATAAGATACGGCATAAAGAGGACATGACGGTCAACGCATGCAAGCGCTTGCAGGAGATTTTGGGGCTTTCCCGCTATCCCCGCCGCATGGAGTGCTATGATATCTCCAACATCAGCGGCGTGGACAAGGTCGGTTCGATGGTCGTGTTCATCGACGGCGAGGCGGATCGCTCGAGCTATCGGCGCTTCCGTATCAAAACGGTGGAGGGAGCGAACGACTTCGCGAGTTTGCAGGAGGTGCTCACCCGCCGCCTTGCCAAGCTGGGAACGGAGGAAGAGGAAAATTTTCCCAAACCCGACCTCGTCATTATCGACGGCGGCAAGGGGCAGCTGTCCGCGGTCAAGGAAATTTTCGACCGCACGGGCGTCGAAAACATCGACCTCATTTCCCTTGCCAAGCGTGAGGAAGAGATATTCACCTTAAACGCAAAGGACAGTATCCTTTTGGATAAGAGGGATTACTGCCTGCAGATGCTCCAGCGCATCCGCGACGAGGCGCACCGCTTTGCGATCACCTTTTTCCGCAATATCCACAGCAAGCGTTCGCTCACTTCGCTGCTGGCGGAGATACCGGGCGTGGGCAAGATCAAGCGCCGCGCGCTGTTGGAAAAATTCGGCAGCATCGACCGGATGATGCGCGCCGACATCAAGGAACTCGCCGCCGTAGACGGCATCGGCGAGAACCTTGCGAACGTTATAAAAAAATACTTCGAGGAAGAGCTTTAATGAAGATGCAATACCGACTGATCGTGTCCGATTTCGACGGCACGCTTCGCCGCACGGAGGGCGGTATTTCGGATGGGAACATCCGTGCGATCTCCGAATATGTGGAAGCGGGCGGAGTGTTCGCCCTTTGCACGGGGCGCATGGCATCGTCCATCCGCCCGTATGCGAAGGAACTCGGCTTAAAGGGGCTGCTTGCCGCGTATCAGGGCGCGATCATCGAGGATATCGAGAGCGGGAAGACGGTGCGCGACATGCGCATCCCTTGCGAAAAAGCGGCGGAGATCTGCCGCCGGCTGGAAAGCAGAGACTATCATATTCACGTTTACGACGGCGACAAGTTCTGGTCGAATAAGGCAGACGGGTTGCTGCGCGAATATGAGCGCATCTGCGGCGTAAAGGCGGAGATAGCGCCGGATATTACCGGAACGGTTGCAAGGGAGCGTATCCGTCCGCATAAAGTTTTGGTCATGTGTCCGCCCGAGGAGCGCGATAAGGCATATGCTTTCGCAAAAAAAGAGTTCGGCGGGGAGCTGTATGTTACGACGAGCTCGGAGTTCCTGGTGGAAATCGTCCGCAAGGGGAGCGACAAGGGCGGTGCGCTTGAATATCTGTCGGAGCATTACGGTATCCCGCTTTCGCAGTCGGTTGCCATCGGCGACAATATCAACGATCTGCCGATGATCCGCAAAGCGGGGCTCGGCGTCGCCGTGGAGAACGGCGAAAAAGAATTGAAGGAGGCGGCGGGGTTCATTACCCGTACCTGTGACGAAGACGGCGTCGCGTATGTTATTCGGAAATTTGGTTTGGGGGAGGAATTATGAACGAACAGGAAACGGTTTTGCTCGACAGTTTTTGCGGCGATTTAGGTTTGGAAATCGTATTCGCGGGGAAAGGACGCGTTACGCTGTCCTCGTACAGCGTCAGCCGTCCGGGACTTCAGCTTGCGGGTTTTTTCAAGTATTTCGATTCTTCCCGAATTTTGGTGCTTGGCAATTCCGAATATGAGTTCTTGCGCGATCTTCCGCAAAAGACCCGCCGCGAGCGCATCAAAAAGCTTTTGTCATATCACGATATACCTTGCATCATCCTCTCGCGCGATCTGCCGGTGTTGCAGGAACTGATCGAGGAGGCGCGCCTGACGGGCGTTCCCATTCTGCGCACCGACCGCATCACGACGGCGATTATGAACGACCTGTTTTTCTATCTGAACAAGAAACTCGCTCCGCAGACTACGATGCACGGCGTTTTAATGGACGTTTCGGGCGTGGGCATTCTGCTCACGGGGCACAGCGGCGTCGGTAAGAGCGAAACGGCGATGGAGCTGATCAAACGCGGACACAGGCTTGTTGCGGACGACAGTGTCATCATCAAAAAGGTCTCCGAGTCGCTCGTCGGAACTTCTCCCGAGATGATCCGCTATTTTATGGAGCTTCGCGGCATCGGCATCATCAATATCAAAAATATGTACGGTTCGGGATCGATCCTCAACGAAAAAGAGATCGAACTTGTCATGGAACTGGAAAATTGGGAAGAGGGCAAAACGTACGACCGACTGGGCGAGGGAACGCTGTATGAAACGATTTTGGGAGTGAAGGTGATGAAGCACGTTATTCCCGTCAAGCCGGGGCGCAACCTCTCCATCATCATCGAAGTTGCGGCGCGTAACTTCCGCCTGAAAAGCATGGGATACGACGCGGCGCAGGAACTTATCGGTCGCACGATCGGTCGTTAATACGGAAGATATCTGAATGCAAAGGGCGCCGCCCGAAGCCGAGGCTTCGGGCGGCGCTTTTTGTCCTGCCGAAAAATTGCCGCTGCCGGATGGATTTTCAAAATTTTTGTTTCTAACAGCGGCAAACGGGCAATATAATAGCTCTATGAACAGATTCTGCCGCAAACTGAAAGTTCTTCTCCTGTACAGCGTTCTTGCCGTCGTGATCGCCGTCGGGTGTTTTACTGCCTATCCCGCCCTTACGTCGCGGGCGGAACACGGCTCTGCCGGATACAGCGGCATCCTGCGCATATGGCAGATCGATTCGTTTGAAGGCGGCAGGGGCAGCCGCGCCTCCTTTTTGAACCGCGCGGCGCGCATTTTCGAGGAAAAAAACGAGGGGACGCTCATCCTCGTTACGGCGCATTCCGTGCAGAGCGCTGCGAACGCCGTCGCCGAGGGGAACATCCCCGACATGGTGTCCTACGGGGTCGGCGCAGAGTTCGCGGGAGATATCGCCCTGCCGTTGGACGGCTACGATTTTTCGTATGCGCAGGTCGGCGGAAAAACGCACGCCTACCCCTGGTGCCGCGGCGGATATTTTTTATTTACGGCGGAGGGGGATTTTTCGGATGTTTCGGCGGAAAATACCGTCATTTCGCAGGGCGGCAGTCTGCCGGAAATTGCGGCATACTGCGCCGGCATGACGGGCGATTTTGAGTTTGAAAGTTCCGTCAGTGCGTATGTGAGCCTGATCAACGGAAAGTACGAATATATGCTCGGCACGCAGAGGGACGTGTATCGCTTCACGACGCGTCAGTTTTCGTTCCGGGCGAAGCCGCTGGAGGGTTTTTCCGACCTGTGGCAATATATCTCTGTCTGCACGGACGATGCAAAAAAGTATAATACATGCCTTGCTTTTTTGGATTGCCTCCTTTCCGATGAAGTGCAGGGTATGCTGCCGCAAATCGGCATGATGAGCGCGGAACGATCGGTGTACGATTCTTCCGTTCCCGCAATGCAGGATGGTGAAGCTGCGCACCCGCTCCGCTCGGTCAATGCCTTCCTGTCCGCATCCTCGCTCGAAGATTTGCGTGCTAGTGCGCGGCTCGCTTTGAACGGAGACAAAATCGGCGCAAAAAACTTGGAAAATTATCTTCTATAGAATTGTAAAAATCGGCATTTTGCTGTATAATATTGGAGAATAAGAAAGTGGACAGAATTTTTCAAACGCTTTTGTCGGATTTTTCCGGAATGCCGTATGCGGCGCCCTTTTCCTTTCAGAAAAATACGACTGTCCGGATCGGAGGAGAGGCGCCCCTTGCGCTTTATCCCGAAAGCGCAGAGCGCATTTGCGCTCTTGTTTCGGCGCTTAACGCGCGCGGCGTTCCGTATCTTCTCCTCGGCCGCGGCTCGAACGTGCTTGCCTCCGATGCAGGGTTCGGCGGGGTCGTGGTGCATACGTCGCGAGCCACCGCCGTCCGAACGAGCGGAGCCGTTCTTACGGCGGAATGCGGCGCGGGCGTGGAAAAAGTTTTGTCTGCCGCAAAGCGCAACGGGTTGGGCGGCATATCCTTTCTCTGCGGTATTCCCGCTTCGGTCGGCGGGGCGGTGTTTATGAATGCGGGCGTCCGTAGCGGCTATATCGGAGAGCGCATCATCTCCGTCGATGCCGTGCTCGGCGGTGAATTGCGCACTCTCCCGGCAAAGGAATGTTGCTTTTCTTACAAGCACACCCGTTTTATGGAGGAGGAGTGCGCTATTGTGTCTGTGAAGCTGCGGCTGGAACGCCGTGCGCCGGCTGCAATCGGGGCGGAATACGCGGCGGCAAAAGCTGCGCGGGGCAGCCTTCCGAAGGGTTACAGCATGGGATGTGTTTTTAAAAACCCGAAAGGCTTTTCGGCTGGCGCGCTGCTGGAACGGGCGGGAATGAAGGGCGAAACGTGCGGCGGCGCCGCTGTTGCAGAGGAACACGCCAATTTTATTATAAACCGCGGCGGGGCGACAAGCGAAGATGTTTCCCGCCTCATCAAAAGAATGAAAGATGCCGTTTTATCCGAAACAGGCATAGTGCTTACGGAGGAAATACGGCGCATAGGAGAGTTTTGAATGTTGCTCACGGGCGATTACCATACGCATACCATATATAGTCACGGGGGCGGTATCCGGCACGGCAAAGGTACGGTGTTGCAGAACGTGCAAAAAGCGAAAGAGCTGGGCTTAAAGGAAATCGCCATTACAGACCATGGCTTCGAGCAAATGGCGTGGGGTCTGAAGCGCAAGGAATTCCCGCAGCTGATCAAAGATTGCCGCGCGGCGGCGGAGCGCACCGGGATTAACGTATATGTCGGCATGGAGGCAAACCTTTGCGACGAGAACGGACGAACGGATATGCTCGAATCGGATTATCCCGATTTCGACATATTTTTAATGGGGATTCACCGCTTCGTAAAGTTCTCTGCCTTCCGCGATCTGTGGAATTTGTTGATCCGCAATTCAATTCATATGGTCTTGAAAAACCATGTTCCCGAAAGCCTTATCCGCTTCAACACGCAGGCGCTCATCCGCAGTATCGAAAAAAATCCGATCGACATTATCACGCACCTGAATTTTCAAAGTTTCTGCGATGTCGTCGAGGTGGCAAAGGCGGCGCGCGATTACGGAACATATATCGAACTCAATTCCAAAAAGGTGCATCTGTCGGATGAGCAGCTCATGAAAGTCTGCGATACAGGCGTCCGCTTCGTCATCGATTCAGACGCGCATTCGCCCGAGCGGGTGGGGGATACGAAACTCGTGGAGGACATGCTCTCCCGCGTAGAATTTCCGTTTGACCGCATCGACAACATTGACGGCAGGTACCCGCATTTCCGATTCAAAGAATATAAAGAGAAACATCTGTGAAATACGCAAGCCAAAATTTTACCGGTGAGATCAAAAGAGAGATCATGAAAGCGGGGTTCGAAAACGCTTGTTGCAAGACGGCGGCGCTCTCCGCGTTTTTGCGTGCCACGGGCAGCATTATCCGCAGCGGGCAGCAAACCGGCTTCGAATTTATAACCGAAAGCGAGTCCGTTGCGGCATTTTTTATCGATCTGCTTGAAGATCTGTACGGGGCAGAACTTAAAATCGTGCAGGCGTCTACGGACAACCGCAACGGAAAGGACAGGCTTGCTTTTCAGTGTTTGTCGGATAAGTCCCTGTACATTTTGTCGCAGCTCGGTATTGTGGAGCGGAACGGGAATTCCGTTTCCCTGAAATTGGAGATGGATCGCTATCTCGTCGAAAACGACTGCTGCAAACTCGCCTATATCAAAGGTGCGTTCCTGGGCAGCGGAAGCTGTATGCTTCCGAAACTGGATGACGCCCGCTCGGGTTATCACCTTGAGGTCGTGTTTTTCAATAAGTTGCTGGCAGACGGGTACTGTGAATTGTTGGCGGAGTGCGAGATACTTGCCAAGAGCGTGGAGAGAAAAAATTCGCGGGTGGTATATCTGAAGAGCCGCGAGAGCATTTCCGATTTCCTTGCATTGGTCGGGGCGGAAGGTGCTTTGAAAAAACTGGCGCAGCTTGCGGACAGAAAGGATGAGCGGAACCGGCTGAACCGCGTGGCAAACTGCATGCAGATGAATTTCGATAAAAGCGTCGTCGCCTCGGTCAGGCAAATCCGTGCAATCGAAACAATCGAAAGTACGGTCGGCATGGAGGGGTTGGAACCTTCTTTGCGGGAAACGGCGCAGGCTCGGCTGGCGGATAAGGAAGCATCGCTGAAAGAATTGGCGGAGAGGATGGGGGTTTCCAAAAGCTGTCTGAACCATCGGCTGCGAAAGTTGCTGAAAATTGCGGAAAATTTAGAAGGGGAGTAAAGTCATGGAAAAATCGACCTTTATCTATAATAAAGACACATACAATGCATATGACGCGCAGAGGATCGTTTTTGAAGCGTGCAAATATAAAAGCGAAATTATCTTTGCGGACGGAAACAAACGGGGCAACGCAAAGAGCATTATCGGGCTGCTTTCTATGAAATTTCTGAAGGGGGATGAGTATACCCTGATGGCGGAAGGCCCGGATGCGAAGAAAGCGGTAAAGGCTTTGGCTGAATTTATCGCCAAATTATAAAGAAACACACGGCGGGAAACACATGGCGGATTTCGTACATTTACATCTACATACCGAATATAGTTTGCTCGACGGCGCCTGCAAGGTGGACGATCTGGTCGATCATTGCGTCAAAAACAACATCAAGGCGTGCGCAATCACCGATCACGGCAATATGTATGCGACGCTGTACTTTGCAGAGCTTTGCAAAAAAAATAAAATACAGGCGATCATCGGCTGCGAACTGTACATGACGCAGGATATGCACGTCAAGGACGGCAGCGGCGATTTCGAGCATCTCATCCTGCTGGCAAAGAATAAAACGGGATATAAAAATCTCGTCAAGCTCGACTCCGCCGCGTTCGTCGACGGGTTTTATTATAAGCCGCGCATCGACTACAAACTCTTGCGCGAGCACAGCGAAGGGCTCGTGTGTCTTTCGGCATGCCTTGCGGGGCGCATCCCCAAACTTTTGCTGCGAGGCGATTACGAGGGTGCCAAAAAGACGGCGCTTGAACTTAAAGAGATCTTCGGCGCGGATTTTTATATTGAGATACAGGATCACGGTCTGGAGGAACAGCGTCGCATCCTGCCGCTCCTGTTGCAGCTGGCAAAGGAGCTGGATATTCAGCCGGTCGCCACGAACGACGTGCATTATATCAATAAAGAGGATTGGGAGATGCAGGATGTACTCATGTGCATCCAGATGAAAAAGACCATCGACGATCCCAAGCGAATGAAGTTTGAAACGCACGAGTTCTATATGAAATCGGCGGACGAAATGGCAGAGTTATTCTCGTATGTTCCCGAGGCGATCTCCAATACCCTCGTCATTGCAGAAAAGTGTGCCGAAGAGCCCTGCTTCGACTTAAAGGACAACGGCGATCCGATCAAGGATAAGTCGCTCATTCCCGGTTATACCCCCGAGGACGGTTCCGACCCGAAAGATTACCTGACCAAACTTACCTGGGAGGGGCTCGAGCGCCGCTACGGCGAAATCACCGAGGCGGTGAAAAAGCGCGCCGACTACGAGCTCGGCATTATCCTCGGCATGGGGTTTGCGGAATACTACCTCATCGTCATGGACTTTATTCAGTGGTCAAAAAAGAGGGGAATCCCCGTCGGCCCCGGGCGCGGCAGCGGCGCGGCGAGTATCGTCGCCTACGCCATCGGCATCACGGACATCGACCCCCTCAAGTATGACCTGTTCTTCGAGCGATTCCTGAACCCCGACCGCGTTACGATGCCGGACTTCGACGTCGACTTCTGTAACGAACGCCGCCCCGAAACCATCGAATATGTGCGGCAGAAATACCATCCCGAAAACGTCGCACAGATCGTTACATTCGGTACTCTGGCGTCGAAAGCGGCGATTAAAGACGTTGGCAGAGTACTGCGCGTGCCATATTCCGAAACAGACCGCGTTACGAAGATCATGGACGGCAAGTCCACGATCTCCGAACTTTTGGGCAGAAAGATACAGGGGTTAAAAGAGAAGCTCAACGATCCGAACCTTTCCGAGGAAAAACGCGAGGATGTGCGCAAAAACCTCGACGAGCAGGAAAAGAAGAGGAACAACGAATTTATCGAGCTGTACGAGACGGACGAGCAGCTGCACCGCGTCATCGACATGGCGCTCAAATTGGAGGGCATGCCGCGCAATACTTCCATGCATGCGGCGGGCGTCGTCATCTGCCGCAAGCCGATCGCGGAAGCGGTGCCGCTCTCGCGAAACGGCGAGGACATCACCACCCAGTTCGATATGAAAGAGGTTGAGTCGATCGGCATGCTCAAGATGGACTTCCTTGCCCTGACGACCCTCACCGATATAAAAAAGGCGTGCGACTATATCCTCGAAGACACGGGTACCGTCATCGACTGGGACAAGATCGGATACGAAAACAAGGAGGCGTACGGACTGATTTCCGAAGGGGATACCGACGCCGTGTTCCAGCTCGAACAAGGGGGCATGAAGAGGTTCATGAAGGATCTCAAGCCCGACTGTCTGGAAGACATTATCGCGGGCGTTGCGCTCTATCGCCCGGGGCCTATGGCGTATATTCCGACCTATATCGAAAACAAACTTAACCCGTCCAAGGTTAAATATGATACCCCGTTGCTGGAACATATATTAAAAGTCACCTACGGCGTTATCATCTATCAGGAACAGGTCATGCAGATCTTCCAGGATCTTGCGGGGTTCTCTCTCGGGCAGGCAGACCTCGTCCGCCGCGCGATGGGCAAGAAAAACAAGGCGGAACTGATGGCGCAGAAGGATAAGTTTATCTTCGGCAACATCGAGCAGGGCGGAAACATCGAGGGGGCAGTCGCCCGCGGCGTGCCGAAGGAAGTAGCCGAAAAGATATTCGGCGATATGGAGAGTTTTGCGAGCTATGCCTTCAATAAAGCGCACGCGACCTGCTACGCGGTTCTCGCATACCGCACGGCATATCTGAAGAGATTTTATCCCAAAGAGTTTCTCGCGGCGATCCTGAACAACCGCATCGAAAAAATCGACGAGGTTTCCAAATACATCGTCTATCTGAAGGAGAAAAATTTCCTCGTCCTGCAGCCGGACGTCAACAAGAGCAAGACCTATTTTTCGGTGCAGGGCGAGGGTGTGCGCTTCGGTTTGAGCGCGCTCAAGGGTGTCGGCGTCGGGGCGACGCAGTCGATCATCGACGAGCGCGAGGAGCACGGCGAGTTTAAAAGTTTCCCCGATTTCGTATTCCGCTGCGCGCCGTTTCTGAATAAGCGCATGCTCGAAGGTTTGATCTGTGCGGGTGCTTTCGATTGTTTCGGCGTAAACCGCGCCCAGCTTCTGGCTGTGTACGACAGCGTTCTCGACCGCGCGAACAAAATCGCCAAGCAGAAGCAGAGCATGCAGATGAGCCTGTTCGGCGACCTGATCGAAGAAGATGTCGAGGATATTAAATATCCCAACATACTGGAACTGGAAATGAGCGAAAAGCTGTCCAGGGAAAAACAGGTGCTTGGCGTATATGTCAGCGGGCATCCCTTCGAAAAATACGCCTCCTCCTTCAAAGATTGTTCGTTCAATTGCCTGATGATGCAAAATTATGAGGAAGACGAAGACGGTCACAGGACGTACCCCGATCTTACGGACGGCGCTACGGTCACGATGGGCGGCATTATTGGTTCGTATAAGCGCATCAATACGCGTTCCGGTTCGACGATGGCGTTCATTTCGGTGGAAGATTTATACGGTTCAATCGAATGCGTGGCATTCCCGAACGTGTACGACCGGATCAAAGGGATTGTATCCGCCGATAAAATCGTCCGCCTTACGGGAAAAATGCAGCTTGACGAGGAAAAGGCGCCTGTCATTATTCTGGATAAAATGCAGGAGTATTCCGAAACGGGCACTTCCGTTGAAGCGGGTGCGGGCGTCGGGCATGCCGCTTCGCAGCAGACCCGCAAACCGACCGAACATGCGCTGTGGCTGAATGCCAGCGCCCTTACCGAAGAAGAATTTGATGATTTTACCGCACTTTTTTCGCATTATATGAACGGGCGGACGACGGTAAAGATCAAGCGCGGAGAAAAGCTGTTCCGCATGAACAATGTCAACGACTGCCGAGGCTTGCGGGATGAATTATATCTTTATTTGGAAGATTCTGATATAGTGCAGGTATAAAAATCATAAAAAGATACAAAAAATGTTCAATCTTTCTATTTTTGCGGGCCGTCTGCGGCAAGTGTATCTTTTTCTTTCAATTTTGTACGATATTTGCTATAATAAATGGGAAGTTAACGATTTGTTTAAACGATAGGCTTATCGGAGGTTCACAATGAAGAGAATCGGCGTTTTAACGAGCGGCGGCGATGCGCCCGGCATGAATGCCTGTATCCGTGCGGTTGTGCGTACGGCAAAGTATTTCGGAATGGAGATCTATGGAATCAGGCAGGGTTATTCCGGGCTGATTTCGGACGATATGGTTCCTATGGAAATGCGCAGTGTTTCCGATATCGTGCAGCGCGGCGGCACCATGCTTCGGACGGCGCGCTGCGTCGAAATGTACACCGTCGAAGGGCAGAAGCAGGCGGTAGACACGCTGAACAAGCACGGCATCGAGGGGCTTGTCGTCATCGGCGGCGACGGTTCGTTCAAAGGGGCGAAATGCCTCAGCGACGAGTACGGCATCCCCACGATCGGCATTCCCGGCACGATCGACAACGACCTCGAATATACCGATTACACGCTCGGCTTCGATACCGCCGTGAACACCTGTCTCGACATCATCAATAAGCTGCGCGACACGATGACCTCGCACGAGCGCATCAGCGTCGTGGAAGTCATGGGGCGTCGCTGCGGCGATATTGCTCTGTATTCGGGTATTGCGAGCGGCGCGGAGATCATTATTGTTCCCGAAATCGCCTATGATATGGAGGACGTGGTGCGCCGCATCAACCGCAGCCGTGCGAACGGGAAGCATTCCAACATTATCGTCCTTGCGGAAGGTGTTTCTACGGCAGACGAATTTTCCAAGCGTTTGCAGGCGATGACGACCTATTCCGTGCGCGGCACGACGATCGGGCATGTCCAGCGCGGCGGATCGCCGTCCATGGCGGACAGAATGCTGGCAGCGCAGTTCGGCAACAAGGCGGTGCGTCTTTTGAAGGACGGTATCGGCAACCGCGTTGTCGGTATCCATAAAAATGAGATCATCGATATGGACATCATCGAAGCGGTCAGCATGAAGAAAAAATTCAATTACGAGCTGTATGAAACATTGCAAATGATTTCCATGTAAGGCAATATACTGCCGCCGCGTAAAGCGGCGGTTTTTTTTATAAAAAGTTATAAAAAATTACAAAAAATTTCAAATTATATCTTGAAATTGCGAGGATTCTATATTATAATATATTAGATAAGAGCGGTTTGTTTATTGTTCCGCTCGCCCGGGTATTGTATGATACGCTCGGGAAAGCACAATTCACGCTAATTATGGAGATCTAAAATGATTCTGACGGTTTGTTTGAATCCTTGTACAGACGTAACGATCGAAGTCGATTCTTTAAACATCGGCAAGCTGAATCATGTAAAGAATAAAACGCTCAGCTTTACGGGCGCGGCGCTCAATGTCGCGATCGGTGTATCCAGGCTTAAAGGGAAGAGCTACGCGACCGGGTTTATGTATAACGAAAACGGTTCGCTCTTTGAACAGGCTCTGGATCGCGAAGGCGTGCCGAGCGTCTTTATCTGGAACAAGGGTCGCGTCCGTGAGAATTATAAGTTCATTGACAACAAATCCATGCTGACGGAAGTCAACGATGTGGGCGAATGTATCAATGAAAACAAACAGGCAGAATTGGTTGAATTGGTCTCCAATTTATCCAAAACGAGCGATGTAATGATTATTTCGGGGAGTCTGCCGCAAGGTGTGGAAAGCGACTATTATACAAAACTTTTCAGCGTGGCGGCGCCGCAGACCCTGAAAATTGCGGATACGGAAGGAGCAAAACTGCTTGCCGCATTGAAAACCGGTCTCGATTTGGTAAAACCGAACAAAGATGAGCTGCAAAATACATTGCAGCAGGAGTTCAAAACGCGCGAGGATTTGCTGAAAGGCTGCTATTCCCTTTTGGATAAAGGAGCAAAGCGGGTTCTTCTGTCTTTGGGCAAGCGCGGAGCGATCATTACAGACGGTACGAAAAATTATTATTGCAAAAGTATCAACGTTGCAATCAATTCCACACTCGGCGCGGGTGACGGCATGGTCGCAGCCGCGGCGATGCGGATGGAGCAGGGCGCGCCGCTGGACGAAATCTTGCGCGCCGGGGTCGCCGCCGGAACGGCGACGGTTACCACCTTCGGGCAGATTTCGTTTACGAAGGAAAAATTTGACGAAATATATGCCAATATCAAGGTAGAGGAGTTTTAATTCGTTTGATCACCGTAGCGGAAATTAAAAACGACGAAGAAGTAAAAGTCATCATGTCCATTGCCGAGAGCCAGATCGAGGCGTTGGGGTTTACCGAACATTCCGTGCGGCATTCGAGCATTGTCAGCAAATGGGCGGGTGAAATTCTGGATTCGATCGGAGCGGAACAGAGGCGCGTAGAGCTTGCGCAGATCGCGGGATATTTGCATGACATCGGCAACAGCGTCAACCGCGAAGACCACGCGCAGAGCGGCGCGCTGCTCGCTTATAATATTCTGACGCGTATGGGAATGCCGTATAAAGAGGCTGCAGAAATCATGATGGCGATCGGCAATCATGACGAACAGCAAGGTCTCCCCGTCAGCGATATTACCGCGGCGCTCATTATTGCGGATAAGGCAGACGTTCACAAAAGCAGAGTTCGCACGAATATAACGCGGATGAGTATGGGGAATCTGAATATTCATGACCGCGTCAATCTGGCGGCGGAGAAGTCGTTCGTTCACGTTGACGAAAAGACAAACGAGATTATTTTGAATATAACGATCAATACGGACTTGTGTCCCGTCATGGATTATTTTGAGATCTACTTTAAGCGGATGCAGCTTTGCCGCCGCGCAGCAGATTTTTTGGATCGGAAATTCGGACTCATGATCAATAATGTCCGGTTGCTGTGAGGAGAGGAACGGATGGCGCAGTCAAAAAATTTTTTGTTTGAAACCGTGACCCACGTCGTATGCTGCGTCGAATTTTTGCCCGTCAGGTTATTTTGAAGTGTATAAAACCCCGGTGTTTATTGAAACGTCGGGGTTTTTTATAAGGTCAGCACTTTTTTCTATAGACGAGCGTAGAATTTTAAAGTTGCCGAACGTATGCGGGCGGGCTGCCTGAGTTTAACGGGCAAATCGGTAAAACAGATGTGATTGAATTGACTTTATCAGGCGTTTACGCTAAAATAATAAAGATCACAGAAAAACGCAAAAATTTGGCAGGAATGTGCTTCTTCGGGGGCTTGGTATCGTTCGGCGGGAAGTTGAGGAAGTTACTCGGTTCGAAGCAAAAAGAAAACCCGACCACAAATACTGTGGTCGGGAACCTATGGCAGGGGAGACGCGATTATCCCGAAAGGCTAAAATTCAATAAAAAACGCTTAAAAAGCCTCAAAAATGCGTAATTTTTGCATTTTTGAGGCTAAAATTTTTTAAATTTAGAAAAATTTAGGGCAACTTTTAGGGGAATATTGCGAAGTATGAATAATTGGTTGAATTTGAACCTGTAACCCATCTTTACCAAGGAAAGTCCCTAATTTATGTAAGAGAACAGCCCAACCTCTTACAAAAAGATGACAACTACAAAATATAGTGGTTTTCCGCTCAACCATACGCATCATACCACAATAGGCGAATATTTGCAAACAGATTAAAGTGTTTTAGTTTGCAAATGTATGCAAATATAGAGAATTAGGACGAATTAGAACGATTTAGAGAGAACTTTATCCATAGAATGAATTGTAAACATAAGATTTTAGTCTGTAAGTTCTTCCCGTGAAAAGAGAGGGGAATGAAAAAATTCTTCCAGCGAAATATCGAAGCCTTCACAGATTGCGTAGAGCGTGCTTATTTTTACCGAGCCGCTCCTTTTCTTTTTTATGGATGCCAGCGTTGATTGAGGGACGCCGCTTTTCAAAAATAAATTGTATTTTGTCATGTTTCGCTCGATACAGAGTTGTTCGATTCTTAAAATTACGGCATCTTCAAGTTTCATAATACGTTAATTTTACATTTCATTAAAATTTTATTACTGCTATATATCGTATTTATTGGATTTCAATATAAATAATGTTATAATTCATATTGTGCGGAAGGTTTAATGATTTTATTACGACGAATTGTTACATTAAACTTAATGGAAAATTCACGGTTGTTTTTATGTTATACTATGATTGCACAAAATAGGAAAGGATCAAACTGTATGATTCGAGGTGATAACGTATGGGTACGAAAAACGTCAGCTTAAAAATGATAGCCGCAAAATGCGGGTGTTCGATCAACACCGTTTCCCATGCCTTGCGGGATATGGACGACGTATCTGATAGCTTGAAGTCTCTCATACGGAAAACGGCAATGGAGCTCGGTTATATGCCCAATCACGTTGCGCAGAGTGCCAGAAAAGACGAAAAGCCCGTAGTTGCGCTCGTGATTGATTATATCGATTCTTTCGTTAACTTATATTTTAACATCTTTATCAACGAGTTGATGAAGATATTTTCCGAAAAGAACGATTACGGCTTTTCTTTTATTTACGAAAAAGAATTTAATAAAGAAGTCGTAAAGCAATGTATTGTGCAGCGCATTGATTTGATCGTTACGCATAAAGCGCCGAGCGAGGAAACTCTTGAATATGCCAAATTGAATAATATCCAGATTATTCTTGCGGGCGACAGTCCGTTATCGCCGAACATGGACGTCGTGTCGGTCGATAACGTCATGGGCGGAAAATTAGCGGCAAGATACCTGCGAAACTTTCACAACAATAATAAATACATTTACGTGGGGAACGAATACTTCATTTCCGATCAGCGTTATGCGGCGTTCAAGAACGAATTATCTTCGTTTGAGGACGAGTATGACTTGAAGTTTTTCAACCCCGAAAAAGAAGAATTGAACGTTTTGTATCAATACATTATCGACGGTTACAGAAGTTTATTTTTTTACAACGACTTAATGGCGTATCGAATTTTGGAAGGATTGGATAAAATCGCGGTCGATATACGGCGCGCTTATCCCGATCTGCATTTGATCGGGTTTGACGGACTCTGTAAGTATATTCCCGGCTTGAAAGAAATCACGAGCGTCGGGATAGATTTTGAAAAATTTGCGGCGGTAACTTATCGCGTTATTTCTAATCGATTGAGGAATTTCGATTCAAGGAAAGAGCGTGTTGTTTTGCCTGTCTCGATTCGACGTCGGAACGGCTGAAAAATAAAAGAAGGGAGAGAAAAGAAAATGTAGTATTAAGATTTAGTTGAGTTCGACCATTAAGATCAGAAAAAAAGGAGGAAAAGATATATGAAACATTTTGGTAAATTTGCGACAGTGGCTTTGGCGTGTTTGTTGGCGGGATCGTGTTTGGCGGGTTGCGGAGACAATCACGGAGGGAAAACGGTTGTTAATCTATGGGGTGCGGCGGAAACGGAAGAAGCGGCGACATTCCAACAGGTTATCGATGATTACAACAATACGAACACCGACAATATTTGGGTAGAATATCAACCGATGCCGTCGAGCGGCTACGAGACGACGATTGACCGTACGCTTGCAGGCACGAAAGGTCCGGACGTATTTTACGTACATGAGAAATACATTAAACGTTGGGCAAAGTTCGGGTATCTTGAATGCTTGCAGCCGAGAATCGATGCGAGCGATATCGATTTAAGTGCGATGTGGGACGGCGCGGTGTCGCGTTACCGTTACGATCCGGTAAAGAATACGAACAATCCCGACGATCCGTTGTACTGTCTTCCCAAGGACGTAAGCCCGACGGCGCTTTATTATAATAAATCGATCATGGAAAAGCAAGGCATTAAGGTAATTAGTGTAGACGAAGATCAGATCGATGCATTTAATAACGAGGGCGCGCGGGACAGAGTCGGAAAGACAAAAGCAGATTATGGTATTACGATCGACGTACAAAAGAAGGGTTTCTATCGTGAAAATCCGTACAGTGAATTGAGCGGGTGGGTGAAACCTACTTACGGCAGCGACGGCAAGGTGTTGGAAACGATGATTTTCAACAACCGTATTGCTATGAGCTGGGACGAAATCGAAGACCTCGGTATGATTTTGACGAAAGAAGCAAATCCCGACTTGAAAGATAGCAAAATGCAATGGGGTTACTTTACCGAGTGGTGGTTCAATTACGGCTGGGGAGTCGGCGGCGACTGTGCGGTGGACACCACGGGAAACGGCGATTGGGTGTTTTCGCTTGGAGATACCGAGAAAAAATATGCGTTGTATAACGCCGACGGCTCGTATGTTTACGATACCGCAAAGAAAAACGTGTTTGTCAAAGAGAGCGAAAAAAATACGTATCCGTTGCAAAATGGACAAAATTTTAAGTACAGTAAGCCGTTGCCTTCGCAGAGAGAGGCATTCGATCGTTTCGTAGGACTTTCCCGTTCGGATAACAACAGAGGCGTTGCGATTGCCCCGACGCCGAAACAGCTCGGTACTTCCACGGGCGGCGCGTTCTTCACGCAAGGAAAGGTGGCAATGCTTGTACAACAAAATAATATGATTAACAGCTTCCGTAAATCTATCGGCAATTCCTTTGAGTGGGACGTTGCACCTTTGCCCGTTTATAAAGAGTATCGCGATCTTAACGGAGACGAGGTGATTAACAAGGGAATCGAGATCGGACACAGCGGCGGTCAAGGTTTCGGAATTTGGTCGCAGAGCAAACATAAGGATGAGGCATTTAAGGTTATAGAGTATCTTGCCGGCGAGAGCGCACAAAAAACGATTTCCAACCGCGGATATACGATGTGCAACCAACGCGAGCTTGCCATGACGGAATATGTAGCCTATCAGGAGAATTCGGGCAATCCGCCGAAGAATATTCGGATCTTTGCAGAGGTATGCGATACGTATCGCCCCGCCGATTGGTGGTATATGCCCGACGGCGCATGGATCGACGAATGGGCGAATACGCTCAATCAAGAGGTGCGGAACGGAGATATGACGGTGGATCAGTTTTTCGCCGCAAAGACGGATTCCACGAATGCAATTTTGAAAAAGTATAAACAAGACGGAAAAGTATAAGGAGGAATTGTGATGCAAGCAACTGCGATGCAGGCGCAATCAAGGGAAAAGATCAAACGGAAAATCATGCATCATCTTTCCTGTTGGGCAATGGGAGGCATTCCAATTTTGGGCTTTCTTCTCTTCGGACTTGCGCCCATGGTGATCTCGTTTTATATGAGCTTTACCGATTTACATCGTTACGATTTTTCGGCGGCGACTTGGGCGGGATTGAGCAATTACGGCTTTATTTTCAAGGATCCGTTGTTTTGGCGCTCTATTCTGAACACGGTCTATTCTTGCCTTACCATTCCCATTCAGATGATCTTGGGATTGTTGATCGCTAACGTGCTCGTAAAGGATATCAAGGGCAAGAAGTTTTTCCGTGCGCTGTATTTTATCCCTTATATTTGCTCGTCCGTCGCGGTAACACTGATGTTTCAGTGGTTGTTCGACAGCGAGCTCGGGATCGTCAACTCCGTCCTTTCGGGCATGGGTATCCCCAAGCAGGCGTTTTTGTTGAACGAAGCGCAGTTCATGCCCGTCATGATCATCATGATGACTTGGGCGGGCACGGGCTACTATATTATTTTGTATCAAGCCGCCCTCACGAATATCAACAAAGCAATGCTCGAAGCGGCGGAGCTCGACGGCGCGGGCGCGGTCCGTCGGTTTTTCAGCATTACGCTTCCCGCCGTCAGCCCCACGACGTTCTATCTCGTCATCATGGGCGTGATTGGGGGATTGCAAAATTTCACATGGTTCCAAGTTATCTGTTCGGGATTGGGCGACGGATACAAGTACGGTCCGGGCAACGCAGGGCTTACGATCGTGTATTATTTGTACGATAAAGGTTTCGACAATATCGTGACCTACGGTATGGGCATTGCGTCTGCCGCCGCTTGGGTATTGGTACTCTTTATTTTAGCTTTGACCGCCTTGAACTTCTTCGGCTCAAAAAAGTGGGTGCATTATGACGATTGACGCAAATAAAGAAAATCAGACGGCGCGCACAAAGCGCATCGTGGGGAAGGTGTTGCTGTATGCGGTTTTAATCATCGCTTCGCTCCTTTTACTGTTTCCGTTTTACGTTATGGTGACGACTTCGTTTAAGACGTTTGCCGAGGCGACGGGAGCGTTTACGTTTTTCCCCAAGGAATGGGTGGTCGACTCTTATAAAGAGGTGCTGTTCACCTCTCCGCTCGGCATCAACCTGCCCAAGGCGTTTTTGAATACGCTGATTATCGCCGTTCCGACGACGCTTGTGGGTGTGTTTGTGTCGAGTATGTCGGCATTTATCTTTGCAAAATATAAGTTTTTCGGAAGAGACATCGGGTTTTCGCTGTTACTGTTTACCATGATGATCCCAGGCGCGATCACCATGATGCCGCAATTTCTCATTTTTTCGCAAATGGGCTGGACGGACACGCGCTTACCTCTCATGATTCCCGGTATGTTCGGCAGCGCCATGTGCGTGTTCTTTATGCGGCAGTACATTCGCGGTATACCGACCGAGCTCGTGGAGTCGGCATCGCTCGACGGCATGGGGAAATTCCGTACGTTTATCACCATTATCCTGCCGCTCAGTATGCCTGCGCTCATCTCACAGTTTATTCTGCTGTTTATCGGTTCTTATAACGACTATCTCGGTCCCTTAATGTATTTGCAGACGAGGGACAAATACACCCTGCAAATCATGTTGGCGTCCTTTCAGGGGATGTCTGTTACGGCAGGAGGGCGGAACGTGCCGAATATCATGACAGGCTCGGTGCTCAGTATGTTGCCGCTTCTCATCATCTACGTGTTTACGCAGAAGTTTTTTATTTCTGGTATCGCAGTATCGGGATTAAAGGCATAAATTAAACTTTTTAAGGAGCAACTATATGAAAAGGAAAGGAATTTTAACGCTTGCAGCGCTCTGTCTTGCGGCGGCGGTTTCGCTTGCGGGGTGCGGCGGCGGAGACGCCCTTACGAAAGACGCGACATTGCTTCCGTATAGCACGGGCGTGAATGCGGAAGGGAAGTACGACGAAACGCTTTTTTATCGCAATGATTTATATACGACGGATGCCCCCGATCCGGGCAGTATTTATTGCGAGGAGGACGGATATTGGTATATTTTCACTACGGGGCTTTTGTGTATGCGCACGAAAGATTTCGTAACGTATGAAGATATGGGAATCGCGCTTGATCCGGATCCGGATGCGTGGTCGTATACCCGTTATTGGGCACCCGAATGTATCTACGATAAGAAAACGCAAAAATATTATTTGTACTATTCGGCGGCGGCGAAAAACGTTCCCGAAATCAATATGTACGATTCTTTCCGTTTGGGAGTTGCCGTATCCGATACTCCTGCGGGTCCCTATCACGAATGGGAAGGGGAAAGAATAATTCCCAAACGCGATGAGAACGGGAATCGTATTCAAAGCAACGGGCAGGACGTGATGATTACGGAAACGATAACAAAGAGTCAATTCCCGTTCGATTTTATGAATTCGCCTGTCGTTCACGAAATGGGACTCGATAATTTTGCTTGTATCGACGTAAGCCCGTTTTATGATGATAACGGCGATTTGTACCTTTATTTCGTTCGTCATATCGACCGCAATATCAGTCAAAACTGTATATGGGGCGTAAAGATGATAGATGCGGTAACGCCCGATTACGACACTTTGAAACAGTTGACACAGCCCGGAAGAAAGACGCCGGGCGGCGAAGAAAATTTTGAAGTGGACAACAATATCAACGAAGGTCCGTTTATGATTTCGCATATAACGGAAAAGCCGAACGGCGAGAAAATCAAGAAATATTATCTCACCTATTCCAATTACGGTTACAGCGACAGGGGGTATTCGGTTGCTTGCGCGGTAGCCGACGATCCGCTCGGTGATTTCGTGAAACTCGATCAAAAATACGGACAGCCCTTGCACGGTATCGACGCCGATTTCGACCACGCGGCAGGAACGGCACATCATCAGTTTATCAAGTACGGAGACGAATGGTTTATTCAGTATCATGCCTTTTCCAACCGCGAAACGGTGGCAAACGGGCGTTCGGTGGCGTTTGACAGAATTATGTTTACCTATAACGAAGAACTCGGCTACGATCTTATTTATTCCAACGGTCCTACTTATTCGCTGCAACCGCTACCCTATATTCTGACGGGGTATAAAAATCTTGCAACGGAAGCAACGGTAACCGCCGACAGCATTGCAAGCGGCTCCTCTGCTTCTCTTTTGAACGACGGGCGTGTTTCGATTAAAGAATCGAATGCGTGTGATTTCCTTTCGGCAGGCAATTCGGTTACGATTACGCTCGACTTCGGGAAAGAAGTTAACGTGCGCGCGATTATGATTTATAACGGCTACGATATTATGCACGCATTTTCACAGGTAGACGTCGTGCGTTTCGATTCGGAAGAAGGCGGTTATTATTTGGAAAATCTCGTGTTCCCAGAAGAATATGTTTCCATTCGTCGTATGCGTCCGGGCGGCGCGGCAATTGCTGAATTTAACGAAATAAAAGCGAATAAAATTACGTTGAAAATCACTAAGAAAATTGCGACTGAAAAGTTCTCCGATCAACCGGATCAGGCGGGCATTTCGATTTCCGACATTGTAGTTATCGGAAAATAAGGAGGGGAAAATGATGAAAGAAAAGAGTAAAAAAACGATTATTGCCTTATCTATTCTCATGACGGCGTGTCTCGCAGCCGGTACACTTGCCGCTTGCGGCGGAGGAAACGGCGGTAAGCCTGTTGATCCCTTTGACGAGAGTGGGTTTGGCGGCGGTGTAAAGCCTGATTATAACGCTGCGCTCGAAACGGACGCGGGTTATACGATTGACGGTAAGCTCGACGAAACGGCGTGGAACGATTCCTTGCCGCTTACTTACGGTTATGACGACGGCGTGGAAGTATCGGTAAAAACGCTGTTCGGCGAAAAGGGCGTTTACATCGGCGTACACGTGGACGATTATAAAATTTACGGCAACGATGCCCGCGATAAGTTTTACAATTCAAGCATTGAGCTATATATGGATCGAACGGGCGCAGAGCGAAGTGCGCGTACTATGGAGTATTTCCACGATGTAATCGGTCAGACGCAGCGGTTGGTTGCCGCAACGGAAGGTTGGTTGCAGGTGTATAAGCCGATCTTCGGCAGCGTAAAAGTAGACGGTGAAATAAATTCGGGCGCCGCCGAAGGCGCAACGTGGGAAGTATTCGTCCGTTGGGACGCTTTCGGATACGATTATCTCGCAGATGATTTTGAAATTCCTGCGTCAATCGGCATTATGCCTGCGTATAACCGTTCGGAGGGACCGAGTGCAAGCGATAAGCGGGAACAATGGTGTGCTGCAAGCGGTTGGAACGGTCGCCCCGACACCTTCTACGCCTTCGGTGCAAACGGGTATTTGGGTGCGGACGCCGCAAACGCCCGTATCGGCGACGCGCAGTTCGGCAGAGTGAAATCGGTCGGCTGGACGGTTGCGGGAGAGGGCGACGCAGAGACGGCAACGTCTGCCTCCAACGCGCCGCAGGTGGCGTTTTTCCGCAATTTCTCCGCCGAGGACTACGCCGTAACGGCTAAGATAGAGCTTGACCGCAGCGGCGGCGAGGCGGGCTTGCTGATTGCGGGTACACACAATGTGTTGCATACGTTTTTGACGGGTGCGGACGATACTGCGGCGCAGGGGCGGTTCGTGGAAAACAATATGTACCGTGAAGGCGATTGGTTCTATGGCGATCCGATCGCTTTGCAAGGAGCGGATTTCTCGACAAAAACGAGCTATCGGATTACCGCAGTTAAAAAAGGAAATATCCTATATGTGTTTACGGGAGATTTGCAAACCGAGAAATTCGGCGGTGCTTTGGTCGGCGTAAGCGAAATCAGCGAAACATCTGCCGCCACGCCCGGATTTTTTGCCAATCATTGCAAGGCGACGTTCAGTGATTACGCCGTTTCGACCGATGCAGAAAAAATCGGCGCGTTGATCCAAGGCGGCGCGGGCAGATTGGTGATCGAAAACCAAGCGGGCGGCTCTATTTCGGGCGGCAAGAACGTCTATATGACAGGCGAAGACGTCGTGCTCGAAGTGACTGTCAACAACGGCTACAAGCTGAGCTCGTTGCTCGTGAACGACGTGGATTATAAGAACGACGCCGCCTTCGTAAACGGCGTGCTCACCGTGAAGATGAGCGGCGATAAGCTTACGGTGAAGCCCACGTTCGAGCGTATGGCAGGCGACGTGCAAAAGGGCGCGGCAACGGGACGGATCGTGCTCGACAAGGATTTGTTCATGCGCGACGTCTCTATTCTGATCGTTAGCGACGACAAAAGCATTATTTACCGTCCGAGACCTACCGAGCGCGTTGAATATACGCAGGACGAGATAGACGGAGCCTTAAAAGAAGAAGCTAAAAATTGCAACCGATACGCCTATTCGAGCGATTTGCCATACGGTAATTATCGCCTTTTCGTTCGTTACAACGGTGCAAACAAGTTGGAACAGACGTTTACCGTAAACGATGAAACGGCGACGTTAAACGAGGCAAAAATCCGTTTCCCGTTCGGCGCAAGCGCAGTAAACGCGCCGCAGTGGAATACGTGGTATTACGATTCCGTTTCCGGCAATTTTACGCCCGGTGCGACGAACGTTACGCCCGGTACGGTATACCTCAAAAATCAGAGCGGAACACGTTATATGTTTGAAACTTCCGTTAATTTGAATCAAGCCGTCGGCGGTTATCCCAAGGCGGGCATTGTTTTGGCGGGTGTGCAGACCAACGTTTTGTTCGTAACGGTTGAATCCAATCAAGGCAACAATTACGGCTATCAGATTTACGACGTGACGAGTAGTAGAAATTGGTTCGATGTCGAATCGGGGGCTTGCAAGCAAGGTGAAAATAATATCGTAAAATTCAAAGTCGTTCGTGACGGGGCTTCGCTGTATCTTTGGATCAACGATGAATTCGTCGGTCGTTATACGCGGACATGGTTGAAATCCGACAATGCAAGCTCTGCGGGACTTGCCGATATTTTAAGTGAGTCGACATACCGCGATTGGACGTATTCCGAGGATAACGATACGATAAAAACGGCGGTCGACAGCGCGTTCCACGGCGTTACCGTCACGAAAAACGGCAACGGCGAGGTGGTCGTCGGGAACAAGTTGCTGCACGGCGACGATCTCACGCTTACGATTACGGCGGCGGAGGATTCGTTCATTACCTCGGTCTTGGTGAACGGCCGCGAGGCGATCGAGGAGCTTGCGCAAGACGGCACTCTTACGCTGCAAAACGTAACGGAAAACGTTTCGGTTACGGTCACGTTTACGTTGCTTGCCGACGTGAAAAACATGACGGGTAGTTATACGTTCGGTTCGTTCGATGAAATCGGATCCGCCGTATCCGTCCGCTTGGGCACGATTGACGCAGAGGTGGACGAAACGAATAAGACGTTTACGGTAAAAGCGCCCAAGGGTAATTACCGTTTGCTCATGACGTGCGATAAGTATGTTTATGAATCGAATGTTACGGTAGATGAGGACGGAAACTTGGGAACGTTTGCATTCGACCGTATTCGCCTTACAGATTATACAAACGTGACCGAGGATAAGACAAATAAAACGTTTACGCTTGCGGGGAACGCAAAGCATAGCTTGTTTGCAGGGGCTTATACATCCGCTGCGAATCAAAATGCCTTTATGGTAAGCGCAAACGTAACATGGCAAGGCTCAGATCACGGTTGGAACGGTGCGGGATTTTTCGTGCAAACTTCGGCGGGCGGTTTTGAAATTGCCGTCGATTTCGACGCAACGGGTAAATGTTCGGGTGTGCGTCTGTATAAGCGTGGAAATCCGAACGACGGTGGAAATATCGTTTCGCTGAATACGATCGGCTGTATCGACTACACGCTGCCGAATGCCGTAACTACGGCGACGGGAATAACGGTAACGCTGGCATTCCAAAACGGACGCTACGTATTCTTTGCAAACGAAAATCCGATCTGCGACTTCGGAATCGAAGCGGTTGCAAACTTTGAAAATAAAGCTGTATTTGCAACTTTGTTTTCGGCGACGAGCGAAAAACAACTTGGAATCGGCACGTGCAGCGTGGAGGGAACATATCGCAATATCGAGTACACATTCAATGAAAGCGAAGTAACCGAGCTTATAGAAAGCGCAAAGCATAGCGTTACCGTAAGTGTGAACGATACGACGATGGGAAACGCGACTGTTTCCGAAAGTTCGGTATTTAACGGACGAAAAATCACCCTAACAGTTACCGTGAACGACGGTTACCGTTTGGTAAGCGTTACGCGCGGTGGCGTTGAGATACCTTTGGGCGATTTCACGAGAGCGGAAAACGATTTGACCTTGCTGCTCACGATTACGGGCGATACAGTGATTGTTGTCACATTGGAAGCTGAACCGCAGAAATACACGGTAACGGGTAGCTTCGATTATGCAAATGGGTTATATTCCGTAGGCGACACAGTAACCGTAAAAGCAGGTATGGAAACGGGTACGGTAAATATGACGGATAAAACGTTCTCAATTGATCTTTATGACGACACATACGAGATTGTTTTTACAAGTACTCGTTTTGCCGACGTTAAAGTAAGCATAACCGTGAATGGGGCAGATGTATCGTTGACGGAAACGCCGACGTTTGTCATGGTGAAATTAACCGATATGACGGACGTTACCGAAGATACGGAGAACAAGACTTATACGCTTAACGGCAACCGTACACTTGCAGGCGCGAGCACGAACGGTGCTTTCATGATTAAGGCAGCCGCCAAATGGGAAAACGGAAACGGAGCAAACGGTTGGTGGGGCGCAGGGTTCTACATTGTTGTGGACGGAAAAGGTTACGAAATCGCCGCCGACTTCGGTGCGGACAATCAATGCGTCGGATTGCGGTGCTTGAAATCCTATCCTACACAGCAAGGCGACCCGTTTACATTGAGCGCAATCGGTTATAACGACTATACGTTGGCAACAGACCCCGCAAGCGGTGTGACGGTAGGGCTTATCTTCAAAGACGGAACTTATTCGTTCATGGTAGAAGATAAAATTATTTGTAGCTTCGGCATCGAGGCGATTGCTCAGAATTTAAGAGCGGAATACGAAAGTCTGTTCACTGCGACAACGGAAAAGCAGCTCGGACTCAGTACGCGCGGCCCCGAGGCAACGTTCGGCAATATCGAATATACGTTTGATGAAAATGCGGTTGCAACACTGATTGCGGGCGCACAGCACAGCGTTACGGCAAGCGTGAACGATACAACGATGGGAAGCACGACGGTATCCAAGAACCCGGCTCCGTATGGAACGAACGTGGAATTGACGATTACCGTAAACGACGGTTATCGTCTGGTAAGCGTTACACGCGACAGTGCGGTGATTTCGTTGGATGCGTTCGAGCGGGACGGCAACGTTTACACGCTGACGCTTGCGATTGCGGGCGATACGGCAATCGTTGTCGTATTGGAAGCCGAACCGCAAAAGCACACGGTTACGGGCAGCTTCGATTATGCAAACGGGTTGCATTCCGCAGGCGATACGGTAACTGTAAAGGCTGGCACGGAAACGGGCACGGTAAATATGACGGATAAAACGTTCTCGATTGACCTTTATGACGGCACATACGAGATTGTTCTTACAAGTACTCGTTTTGCCGACGCAAAGGTGAACGTTACGGTAAGCGGCGGGGCGATAACCGCAGACAAGGCAACGTTCTCTATCGTAAAGTTTGTGGAAACGGACGTAATCGCAAACGCGGATCGGACGTTTACGGTCGGGGTGGTAAACGACGCGATTCATAAGACACTTTCGGGCGCGGCGACGGATAGTGTAAACGGGAACTCCTTTGCGGTAAAAGCGTTTGCGAAATGGACGGGTACCGCAGGCGGTTGGCACGGCGCGGGCTTCTATGTGGAAACGTCGTCGGGCGGATATGAAATCGGCGTTGATTTCGGCGGTGCTTGGTGTGCGGGGGTGCGCGTTATGCGGGTGTCGCCCACGCAGATCGGTGATCCGATTACATTGGGAACGCTGGGTTATAATGCCTACGGGTTGGCGGACGGGCATAGTATCGAAAACGGAATTACGGTCGGCTTGATCTTCAAGAACGGAATTTATTCGGTCATTGCGGAAGATACGATTATTTGCAGTTTCGGAATCGATGCCATCGCCGAAAGCAACAGAGGGAATTTTACAAGCCTGTTCTCAACGGAAGACGTCAAGCAAATCGGCGTGAGTACGCGCGGAAGGATCGTAACTTTCAGCGATATTGTTTATTCGTTCGATACGGCGGAATTCAAAGGATATTATGCGCAAGCGCAATTTATGCACAATACGTATAAGGTCGATACGACCTCGCATGGTGCGGATTTTGTTGCTGAAATGCAGGTAAAATTCGATACGTCTAAGCACGACGATTGGGGACTTGCCGGCTTTGTCGTGCAGTGCGAAAACAACGTCACCGTGGAAATTCTGTTCGGACTTACGGGCGGAACAGATGCAACCGACAGAAAGCCGAAGGTCGTATTCCGCGACAACGCCGCAGGACACGCGCACTTTACGTTGAGCGACTGTACCGTGAACTGGAACGAATGGACGAAGGTGCGCCTTGTGTATCGATCCGGTACGGAAGAAAAGGGCGGAAAGTATTACGTGACGATCGGGGACAGCTACACGCTCGTTATCGATTCCGCAGCGGTTGCGACTGATATGTACGGTGATGATTTCAACGGGCATAACATCGGGAACGGTACGAACAGTGCGGCGTATCTCGGAAACGGGAATAAGTCGGTCGGAATCGCCACGTGGGGCGATACGCAATGGCATACGCACGCGGCGGATTTCAAAGATTACAACTGTTCGTTTGATTCGGAAAAAATTGCGGCGGCAATTACCGATGCCGAGAGCAAAATTCCGAATAACGGATAACTGCACAAAGAAAAAAAGTATGAGTTAGCGGTTAAGGTGCGGGACGGAGCCGACGCTTCGTCCCGCATTTACCGTAAACGAAAGGAGTTAAAATGATACAAAAACAGGGCAACGCATTTTTATTGTGCGGAAAAGATTACGCCTATGCTATGCGCGTAACGCAAACGGGATTTTTGCAGCACTTACATTTCGGCGGAAAAATATCGGAGAGCGATTTGGTTGCATTGTCGGCTCTTGCAGAGCAGACCGCACCGCAAGCGGACGATTTGAACCAAGACATGAAGTTTAACGAAATGCAGAGCGAATACGGTTTCTATGCGCACGGCGATTTTCACGATCCTACCGCGATTTTCGAGCGCGGCGACGGTGCGGCGATGTCGAGGCTTCGCTACGTTTCTTCCGAAATAATCGAGGGCGCGCCGAAGATCGACGGAATGCCGCACGTGAGAACGGCGGACAAAACGCTTGCTATCACCTTGAAAGACGACTTTTCGGACGTGGAAGTGGTGTTGTATTATGCGGTGTGTGAAAATGCGAACGTGCTTACCCGCCACGCCGTAATCCGCAATACGGGGAAAGGAACGGTTATGCTGAAAAAAGCGTTTTCTTTTCGTGTCGATTTGCCCAGAGGAGAGTATAAAGCCCTGCGTCTTGGCGGTATGTGGGGACAGGAACGCATTCCGAGCGTTACGCCCGTCGGACACGGCATCACGAGAGTACAGTCGCTCCACGGCAGATCCTCGCACGAGACGAATCCGTTTTTGGGAATTTTGGGAAAAGGGTGCGAAGAAGAAACGGGGGATTGCTACGGCGTTCAGCTCGTTTACAGCGGGAATTTTGCAATCACGGCAGAATGGAGTAAAGTCGGATCGTTGTGTGTGCAGGGCGGCGTATGCGACGTGAATTTCGGCTGGGAATTGAAGGGCGGCGATGAGTTTATAACGCCGCAGGCGCTATTGTGCTATTCGGGTGAGGGCTTGGGCGGAATGTCGCGTGCCTTTCACGACTTTTTGCGGGAAAGAATGATAAATCCGAACTATGTCGGCAAACCCCGCCCGATTGTCGTCAATCATTGGGAAGCGACGGAATTTACATATACGGGCGAAAAACTTTTTCCGATTATCGACGCCGCAAAGGAGACGGGCATCGACACCTTCGTTTTGGACGACGGTTGGTTCGGGAAACGCGACGACGAGAAAAGCGGATTGGGCGATTGGTTCGTCAACGAACAAAAGCTGAAAGGCGGACTCGATCAAATTATCGGGCGTTGCAAGCAAAACGGCTTAAAGTTCGGGCTTTGGTTCGAGCCTGAAATGGTGTCCGAGGACAGCGACCTTTTCCGTTTACATCCCGATTGGGCGTTTGCAAAGCAGGGTGTAGAACCCGTGCGGGGAAGGTGGCAGCTCGTATTGGATTTTACAAAGAATGAGGTCGTCGATTATATCTTCGAGAGTATGAGCAAAATCCTTTGCGCGCACGAAATAAGTTATGTCAAATGGGATATGAATCGCTGTATTACGGAAGCGTATTCCGCTTCGCTGCCCGTGCACCGTATGGGGGAAGTCATGCACCGCTATATGTTGGGCGTTTACGACCTCTGCGAACGGCTTACAAAGGGATTTCCGCAAGTCTTTTTTGAAGGGTGTTCTTCGGGCGGCGGACGGTTCGATGCGGGTATGCTGTATTATTTTCCGCAAATCTGGACGAGCGATCTGACCGACGCTTGGGAACGAGCAAAAATTCAATGGGGAACTTCTCTGGGCTATCCGTTATCGTCTATGAGCTGCCACGTTTCCGCCTGTCCGAATTGCCACTTAAAACGAGTAACGCCGCTTTCAACGCGTGGTGCAATCGCAAGCCTCGGCGCAACGGGATACGAACTTGACATCTCTAAAATGACCGACGAAGAGTTGATGGCTGTGAAAGAACAAATCAAGCAATATCGGGCAATCGAGAGCGTCATTTTAGGCGGCGATTTATACCGTTTGTATAACCCGCTTGAAACAAACTATTTTTGTGAAATGGTAGTCAGTAAAGACAAATGGCGCGCTTACGTTGCAGGTATGTGCAGTTTAACTTCGCCCTGCGAATTTAATCAAAGGATATTTTTGAAGGGATTGGACGGAAGCGCACAATACGAGGTGGAAGAACTCGGAATTACGTTAAGCGGAAATGCGCTTATGAATGCGGGACTTTTCCTGCCGAGATTGGACGATTTCGGAAGTTTTGTCTGGCATTTACAGGTGGTTGAGAAATAAATGAAACGGGAAGATTTGCATATCCGCGATCCGTTTATTTATACGGAAAACGGAACATATTATTTGCTCGGTACGACGGGCAACGATACGTGGGAAAGAGGAAGCGATTTGGTTTTATATGTTTCCCGTGATTTGGAACGGTTTGAAAAGAAATGCGTTTTGGTTACGGACGGCTCGCTTTCTTCCTATCAAAACATTTGGGCGCCCGAATTGCATTTTTATCGCGGGAAATATTATCTGATTGTATCCGTGTATCGGGCAGATTTGGGAAGAGGAAGTCTAATTTTCGTTTCGGATGCTCTCGATGGAAGATTCACAATGCTGACGGGGAATTACATTACGCCAAAAGGTTGGGGGTGTTTGGACGCCACATTGTTTGTCTATGCGAATACGCCGTATCTTTGTTTTTCCAACGAGTGGATGACGCCTATTTCCCGTGACGGTGACGGAAGTCTGTTTATTGCCGAACTCAAAGAGGATTTGACCGAATTGATAGGTAAACCGAAAAAAATCGTCAGCGGGAAAGACAGCGGAATCGCTATCGAAATCGGAGACGAAAAAACAAGAGGATATGTCGCCGAAGGTCCGTGGCTGTATGAAGAAAACGGAAAAATAGTATTGTTGTGGTCTACGATCGGTAAGAACGGATATACGGTTGTTCGTAGTATCAGCAAGAACGGCGTTTTCGGCGACTACGTTTATGATAAGATTTTATTTGACCGCGACGGCGGGCACTGTATGTGTTTTACCGATTATAACGGCGAAAAAACTCTTGCCTTACATCAGCCGAATACGATGCCGAACGAGCGGTTACGGTTGTTTTCTTTGCGGGAACTCGGTTAAAGAATAGCAAGGAGTAAATATGAAACTGAAATTTTCGGATAACGCGCGGGGGCTGTCGCAACCTGATCCGTATATCATCAAGGCGCACGACGGGAATTATTATATCTACGCGACGGGTGTAGACGGGGTGCTTGTTTACCGTTCTTCCGCGCTCGACGGGATTTGGGAATACCTCGGCATCGGTCTGAAAGAAGAAGATTGTCATGAATTTTGGGCGCCTTGTGTGGTATACGAGGACGGACTGTATTATATGTATTATTCGTCTTGCCGCGCGGGGTGCGAGGATATGCACGAGCAAGCAATCAAGGTGGCTGTTTCTGATCGCCCCGACGGCGGATTCGTTTACAAAAAGACCATGTTAAAGCCCTTTTCTATTGACGCGCACGTTGTAAAGAGCGGTGAAAATTATTATATTTTCTATTCGACTAATGATTACGAAGCTGAACGCGCAGGCACATATATCGTCGTAGATAAAATGCTCGATATGTTTACGGCGGCGGGGAATCCCGTGCCCGTGGTGCGCCCTACGCTCGACGAGGAAATATTCATGCGCGACCGTTTCCGCAAAGGGCAAAATTGGCATACCGTTGAAGGCGCGTTCTATTTTCGGAAAAAAGACAATCATTATGTGATGTATTCGGGCAACTGCTATCAGAACGAATACTATTTCATTGGTTATGCCTACGCTTACGGGAATGAAGATGATTTAACGAAGTTGCACTTTCAAAAGTATCCGAATGATACTACTTACGCACCGCTTTTGTGTAAAAACGGCGAAGAAGCGGGTACGGGACACAATAGTGTTTTGGAAGATAACGGAAAATATTATATCGTGTACCATGCGCGCGACATTGATGCGGACGAGAGTCATGAAACGCGCACGGCGAGATATTGCTCATTGCAAGTTGACGGAAATCTATTATTGGTAGAATTGTAAAAGCATTATATAATACTGCAATTTAGGCAATATGAGAAATACGGAAGAAAGAGAAATAAATAAAAGTTATGTGCATTGTCCGCATTGTGATAAAAAATGGTTTACAACGGTATCAGCCGTCGATTTGAATTACAAATGCGATAAATGCCATAGGCGATGTTTGATAAATATAGACGAAAACGAGGTTTCCATTAAACGAATCAACAAACAGGAAGAAGATTAGAAGTGTCGCAAGGCATTTCTAGCTAAGTTTGGTGCAACTATGGCTATTTTAGGCATGTATCTATACATTCTTGATGAATGTAGTGCAGAAGATTCCATAAAGTTTAATTTTATACAGTGTGCGTTTGCCTAATGAAAAAATCAAAAGTCAAGGCTTTCCCAAGAGGAAGCTTTGTTCACAAAGGGACGAGAAGGAATTTCTATACAAGTAAAACTTTCTACAAATGACGTAGTGCTTGTGACCTGTGAAATTTAGCTAAATGAAATATTTCTGAACGGTTTTACAAACGTAGTCAATGTTAAATTAGAATTTAAATCGTGAGGTAAAAGGTAATGCGTAATATACCGCATATAAAAGTAGCTATTGTTGCAGTCTCGCGCGACTGTTTCCCCGAGAGCCTGTCGGTGAACAGAAGAAAAGCGCTCGTCGCCGCATATGAAAAGAAGTACGGCAAGGAAAATATCTACGAATGCCCCGTGTGCATCGTGGAGAGCGAAATACATATGCAGCAGGCGCTTGCAGAGATTCAGAAGGCGGGCTGCAACGCGCTTGCGGTGTACCTCGGCAACTTCGGCCCCGAAATATCGGAGACGATGCTCGCCAAAGAGTTTTCCGAAAAGGTTGGGGGCGCAGTCATGTGTTTCGCCGCGGCAGAAGAGGATATCCCTACGCTCGCAAGCTCACGCGGCGACGCATACTGTGGCATGCTCAACGCTTCGTATAATTTAAAATTGCGCGGCGTAAAGGCATATATCCCCGAATATCCCGTGGGGGATGCGGAGGAGTGCGCGGACATGCTGCACGCCTTTCTTCCCATCGCCCGTGCTGTGTATGCCTTGAAACATCTGAAAATCATCTCTTTCGGGCCTCGCCCGACAAACTTCCTCGCGTGCAACGCGCCGATACAGCAGCTGTATGATCTGGGCGTGGAGATCGAGGAAAACTCCGAGCTCGACCTCTTCGAGGCGTTCCACAAGCACGACGGGGACAAGCGCATCGCGGACGTCGTAAAGGATATGGAAAAGGAGCTGAGCGCAGGCAACAAAAAACCGGAGATCCTGCCTAAGCTCGCGCAGTACGAGCTTACGCTTTTGGATTGGATCGAAGCGCACAAGGGTTCGCGCGAATATGTGGCGATCGCCGGCAAGTGCTGGCCCGCGTTCCAGACGCAGTTCGGCTTCGTCCCGTGCTATGTGAACAGCCGCCTCACGGGGCGGGGCATCCCCGTCTCCTGCGAGGTGGACATCTACGGCGCGCTGTCCGAATTCATCGGAACGGTGATAAGCGAAGACGCGGTGACGCTTCTCGACATCAACAACACGGTGCCGAAGGATCTGTATAAAGCAGACATCGAGGGAAAGTATCCGTATGCGCTCACCGACACCTTTATGGGATTCCACTGCGGCAACACCTGTTCGAAAAAGCTGTGCTTCTGCGAGATGAAGTACCAGCTCATCATGGCGCGCTCTCTGCCCGAAGAGGTTACGCAGGGAACGCTCGAGGGCGATATTCAGGCCGGCGATATTACTTTCTTCCGCTTGCAGAGTACGGCGGACAACAAGCTGCGCGCATATGTGACGCAGGGTGAAGTTCTGCCCGTGAAGACGCATTCTTTCGGGAGCATCGGTATCTTTGCCATTCCCGAAATGAAACGCTTTTATCGCCATGTGCTGATCGAGGGCAATTACCCGCACCACGGCGCGGTGGCGTTCGGACATTTCGGGAAGGAACTGCACGAGGTATTCAAATACATCGGTGTTCCCGTAGAGGAAATCGGATACAATCAACCGGCGAATGTCAGATACAAAACGGAAAATCCGTTTGAGAGATAAACCATGAACACATATATCGGCATCGATCTGGGTACGAGCGGGGCAAAGTTCCTGCTTGTCGCCGCAGACGGCGCAATTCTGGCGGAAAATACGCAGTCGTATCCCGTCTTTTATCCGCACAGCGGCTGGAGCGAACAAAATCCCGAAGACTGGTTCGCCGCTGCAATGCGCGGGCTGAAAGAACTGCTCAAAGGGCAGGACAAAGCCGCCGTCAAGGGCATCTCTTTCGGCGGGCAGATGCACGGGCTTGTTGCTTTGGATAAAACGGATAAAGTCATCCGCCCCGCGATTCTGTGGAACGACGGCAGGACGGAAAAACAGACGGCGTATCTCAACGAAGTTGTCGGCAAAGATAAGTTGTCCGCATACACGGGCAACATCGCGTTTGCGGGGTTCACCGCACCCAAAATTTTGTGGATGAAGGAGAACGAGCCTGAAAACTTTGCCCGCATCGCTAAAATCATGCTGCCCAAAGATTATCTCGCTTACCGTCTGAGCGGCGCGTTCTGCACCGATTTTTCGGATGCGAGCGGTATGCTCCTGCTGGACGTAAAGAACCGGAGATGGAGCAGGGAGATGTGCGAAATCTGCGGTATAACCGAGCGGCAGCTCCCGAAACTTTATGAAAGTTACGAGGTTGTCGGTACGCTTAAAAGGGAGATTGCGGAGGAACTCGGGTTGTCTGCCGAAGTCAAAATAATCGCGGGTGCGGGCGACAACGCAGCGGCGGCGGTCGGTACGGGCGTGACCGGCGAAGGCGGCTGCAACATCTCCCTCGGCACGAGCGGAACGCTGTTTGTGTCTTCCGAAAAGTACATAGAAGATAAAGTCAACGCCCTGCACAGCTTCTGCCATGCGGACGGCGGCTGGCATCTGATGGGCTGTATTCTCTCGGCGGCGTCCTGCAACGCCTGGTGGTCGGATAAGATCTTGCAGACGAACGACTATGTGAAAGAACAGGAGGACTGGAAGGGGTGCTCGGCAAAAACGACGTGTATTTTCTTCCTTATCTGATGGGTGAGCGCAGCCCGCACAACGATGTGAACGCGCGGGGCGCGTTCATCGGAATTCGGCCGGATACGACGAGGAAGCAGATGACGCTCGCGGTGTTGGAGGGTGTAACGTTTGCCCTGCGCGACTGCCTGGAAGCGACGAAAAAGAACGGCGTGAACATCGGGCGCACAATGCTCTGCGGCGGCGGTGCGAAAAGTCCTTTGTGGCGCAAGATCGTTGCGAACGTAATGAATATGCCTGTGGATATACCGCAGACGGAGCATGGGCCTTCTTACGGCGCGGCGATGCTCGCGATGGTCGGCTGCGGCGAGTACAAAACCGTCAAAGATGCGGCAAAGGCGATTGTGCGGGTAAAGGAAACGGTTTTGCCTGATGAAAAAATCGCCGCCCTCTATGCGCAGCGGTATGCATACTTTTTAAAACTTTATCCCGTGCTAAGAGCTGTATTTATAAATTTAAGGAGGAGAAAAAAATGAAATACTATGCAAACTGTCCCGTTTGCGCGCACAAACTGATAAAAGGTGAAAACGGAACGCAGGCGGACATTCGTTGCGCACGGTGTAAGAATTTAGTACATATTCAAATTGTCAACGATATTGTAACTGTTAATCTAATAGAAACAAAAAGTGCAACAACGGAAAACAAAGGAAGGCACTGTCCCATATAGGGCAGTGTTTTTCTTATGTTTCCATAAATGTGGAAATTGTGAATTGCATAGGTTGATATAATTCCGCTTTTGTTGAAGTAAGCTATATACAGAGGTGGAATGCTATGCTGAATTCAAAGGAACTGTACAGCAAAATAAGCGAATGGCGTGAAGAAAAGGGCTGGACGGAAAATAAATTGTGCGATATGGCGGGAGTGTCACATAGTATGTTTCATTCCTGGGTATCGCGTGGCACAATGCCAAAGTTGGATACTTTGGAGAGTTTGTGCTATGCGTTGGACAAGCCGCTTGCCGCGCTTTTGTTTGACGTGGATGAAAATAAACTTACAGGCGAAGAAATTCAGCTGCTTTCCCGATGGAAACAACTCGATATACGACAGAAGAAGGTAATTATGGATACGATAGAGGCATTCGGGAAAACTGAATAATTTTTGTCGTGAGAGAAGTTGAAAACCGCAGCAGACATCTCGGACGGTTATGAGCCTGACAAAGAATAAGACCTTGTAAAAGGGGGTTGTTCTTTGTCGGGCTTTTTTGTTTTACTCGCACTATAAACAAAACATCCTCTTTGAAAGCGTTTTGTTCAAACGCGGTCAAGGAGGATTTTATATAAAAGGGCAATGCCCGGTGGACGCTTGGCCATCGGGCAATTTCTTTGCCGATTGTGCCGGCTACCCGATTGCTCGGTGGCGATTCAAAAAATCGTTACGGAGGATCGGAACAATGGCAACAATCAAGTACACTTTTGCGGACGGACATTCGGAAGAAGTGGAGGTTACAGAAGAGTTCAAGAGAGAATACGAATTCTTACTTGTGCGGGAACAGGCTTTGCATTGGAAAGAGATGAAACAAAAAGAACGGGCGGGGCTTCGCTGCGTGAAAAATTTATCGCTGGAAAAATTTGGGGAGGACGGTTACGATCTGCCGTCGGAGACTCCTGATCCGCTGGAAACGCTCGTAGCAAAAGAGGAGCGACGCGAACGGTATCAGAAGATTCTTTCGTGTCTGACCGAAAAACAACGGCAAGTCTATATTTTGTTTCATATCAAAGGCTACAAAAAAGTGCAGATCGCCGCCATGTTACATATCGACGAGCGGTCGGTTCGTCGGCGTTTGGAATGGGCGCAAAAAAGAATTTCAAAAATTTTTTTGAAAAATAGCCGATTTTGATGCGATTTTGTCCACGGATATATGAGAGGAAAAACTTCTCAATAAACCGGAGGTCAAAAAATGGTAGCAAACAAAGAAAAACTCCGCTCCTATCTGGAATCGGAGAATCTGACGGCGCAGGATTTTGCACGGCGTTTGGGCGTTGAGCAAAGCGAGGCGGACAAGCTGCTTGCGGGCGAACGTGTCGGTTACGATACGGCGAGGAAGTTTGTCTATTACTTTCGCGGCGTGATCGCGCAGCACTATATCGACTGGGACGCCACAGAAGCGGAAAACCCGCTTGCGGAGGAATCGGAAGATTCCTATACGGAAGAAGAAAGCGAAACAAAAGAGGAGGACGCGGAATGAGCAATTTTGAAATGAAGTACACGATCCGGCTCTACGATCCGGAACTTGTGGTCGAAATCGGGAATCTCTACAAAGCCCATTCAAAGGAATTCCGAAATAAGAACGAATTCATGACCTGTCTTATACGCCTCGGCGTGGACGCTTTGAACGCAACTCCGCCCACTACGCCGGCGACTGCTGCGGTTCCGCCTGCAATGGCTTTGGATAAACTGTATGAGGAAATGCGGAAGATCGAAAGCATTACCGATGAAACCGGTAAATTCCTGAAAGTGCAGGGGCAGAAAGTAGATATACATATCGCGGTAATGGAAAAACTACTCGCCTCGCTCTATAACATGAACTTGGGCGAACTTTCGGGTTCTCCGCCATTGCCGCGCAAAGTTGAGGATGGATTTTTTGACGATTTGCCCGTTCGCTTTGCAAAAATCATCCTCACGCTCGAACAAAAATTCGGGTGTAAATGAGTGTACCGAATGTCAACTGTAAAATCAAATACATACAAAATGAGGAAGATCTCGCAAAATCGTCCGTTTTAACGGAGAAATACGGCGGAAACCGTCAATTCTATTCAAGCCGGCTTGCGGACGACTATATGAAGTATATGGACAAAGGCTCGAAAGAGAAGACGGATTATATCTCTTATGCGGGCGACGAAGAAAAGAGTTGCGGTGTGTTCGATAAAAACGGTTTACTGACAAGTAGGGGAAAACAGAAACTCCGACAAAACTTGCGTAAAACCAAAAGCATTATTTGGGACTGTCTTTTGACCTTTCAGCCCGAATTCGGTCAGCGGTACTGCAACGACTACGAGCAAGCCTATGAGATGATGAAGCGCGAAATGCCGCGTTTTCTCAAAGACGCGGGCTTTAAGCCGGACAATATCACTTGGTTTGCGGCTCTGCACACGAACAAAAAGCACCGCCATATCCACATTAGTTTTTTTGAAAATGCGCCTACACGGATACGCCAACGCTCGAAGGAACTGCAATTTTCGCACGGAAAAATCAACCAAGAGTGCATACGGCGGTTTAAGGTACACGTTGAGCAGAACCTGACGGACATATCCGCAGAGTTGCGGATCGCCCGCAAAGAGGCAACCAACCTGTCCAAAGAGGTACTGTTTTCAAAGGACAGCCTTATTCGCTACAACAACGCCTTTCAGGAACAGATACTCGACCTTGTAGACAAACTGCCGCCGAGCGGCCGCATCTCCTACGACAGCGAGAATATGCGCCCGTTAAAGCCGCTCATCGACAAAATCGTGGATACGGCAATCAAGTCAAACCGCAAGTGGTATAAGGCTTTCGTGAACTTCTGCGCCGAGGTGAAAAAGCACGACGACAGAACGCGGGAAATTCTTATTCGCCAGCAGATACCCGAAGTGTTTTGGCCGCAGTACATGAAATCTGACACTTATTTGGACGATATGTACCGGCGTTTGGGCAACCAAGTATTGAACTACGTCCGTATATACCGCCGCCGCGAACGCCCCGCGAAAGGACGGCTCGCCCGTAAACGCATCCGCCGCAAAACCGCCATGAGCGTGCTTGCCAAAGGTATGGAAATGCAAGCGGCCCTGCAAGTGGATTTCATGTACTTCTTTGAGGAATACCTTAAAAAACTCGAAGAAGCGCGCGAGGACGCCGCAAACCAAGAGGAAATGGAGAAAGATGAAATGGAATAAACTGTGGCTTTGGTGTAAAAAGCAGTTGCAGCGGCTGAAAAAGCCCTTGATAATCGTCGGGTGCGTATGGCTCGTCGCCTGCGTTACGGGTTTTTTCCTCAACTGCCTGTTTACCTATAACTTCAAATTCCGCGTCGATATAAACCTACTCGTGGACGGAAAGACCTATCTCTATGCGTTGTTGCTTTCTGTGATCGCCCTGACCGTGGCGCTCGCCTATTATTACAAGCACTATTGGCTGAAAAACAGCAAGAAAATCATACAGGGCGACGAGCGCGACAACGACGTCGCGGCGAACCTCGAACAAGCGCATTTTCAGACGGACGAGGAAGTGGAGAAAAACTACGCCAAAGTTAGTTATACGGAACTGCCGAAAACCAACCTCGTCGGCATCCCTATCCGCGCCGTCGAACGAAAAGGCAGATACGAGATACACTTTGCGAAGAACGCGCACACCATGATAATCGGCACGACGGGCAGCGGCAAGACGACCACGTTCATCAATCCCACCGTTCAGATACTCTCGCAGAGCGCGGCGAAGCCGTCCATGCTTATCTCCGATCCGAAAGGCGAACTGTACGCCCTGCACGTAAAATCGCTTGCGGACAAAGGCTATACGGTCAAAGTGCTCGATCTGCGCAACCCGTACAACTCGGTACGGTGGAACCCGCTCGAACGCCCGTTCCTGAACTACCAGCGTATGCTGCACATAGACGAGGAAGTAACGGCGGACGAGGAGCGCGGCGGGTGGGTATTTGAGGGCGAACTATACAACGATCCCGAAGAATTGCAATCGGCCCTGCAAGTCAAAAAGCAATGGCTTTTCGACCAAGTGTACGAGGACTTGCACGACATGATAACCGTGCTTTGTCCGATCACGAACAAGAACGAGCCAATTTGGGAGAGCGGCGCGAAGAACTTTATACTCGCCATAGCAATCGCTATGTTAGAGGATAGCGCGAACCCCGCGCTCGGCATGACAAAGGAGAAGTACAACTTCTACAACCTTATGAAAATCGCCACGAACACGGAGGACGACTGCGCGGAACTCATGCGGTATTTCCAAAACCGCGGCCCTCTCTCGAAGGCGTTGTCGCTTTCCAAACAGGTACTCGATTCCGCGGACAAGACGCGCGGCAGCTACCTTTCCACCATGTTCGACAAGCTCAATATCTTTGCCGACCTTTCGCTGTGCTCGCTCACGTCCGCGAACGAGATCACCTTTTCGGATATGGCGGAAAAGCCTATCGCGTTATTTTTGCAGATACCGGACGAGAAAGAAACGCGGCACACGCTCGCGGCAATGGTATTGCTGCAAGCGTATAAGGAGCTCGTCGCCAAAGCGAACACCTACCCCGATCTGTCGCTGCCCCGCTCCGTGTACTTTCTCATGGACGAATTCGGCAATCTCCCGCCCATACACAAAATGGAGCAAATGGTAACGGTCGGACGCTCGCGCAACCTTTGGCTCTGCCTTGTGATACAGTCTTACGCGCAGCTTGCCAAAGTGTACGACGAAAAAGTGGCGGACATTATCAAGAGCAACTGCAACATTCAGATGTTCATCGGCACGAGCGACTACAAGACGGTAGAGGAATTTTCCAAGCGTTGCGGGAACTTCTCGGTCATAACCCGAAACGTCGGCTACAACACGGTCAAAGCGGACGATATAAATTCCAACGCGAGCATTAAGGAACGCCCGCTGATATATCCGTCCGAACTCTCGCAGCTCAACCGCCCCGGCGATATGGGACACGCGATTGTAACGGTGTTCGGGTATCAGCCGATCCGCTCGGACTTTACCCCCTCTTATGCGGCAACGGCCTATACTCTCGAAAAGACGGTGCAGCGTTTGGGCGTGGGCAGATACTTTGACGAAGAAAAGATTTTCTACGACATGAAAAAGCGGAACGAAACGGTCGCTCCGCGCCGTCGTCCGGCGGGAGGGAAACGCGCGACGGAAATCAATATGCAGCGGCAGATCTCCGCAGCGACCGAGATGCTGAAAGGGGAGGCCGAGCGGCTTATTACGAATGAAATTTTATCGGAAGAAAAGCAGATTGAACTGTTACAGGCAATCGACCGGCACTGTTTCCGGCAAGCGCAGACCATTGTCGAAGAAGCGGCCCGCCACGCGGCCGCACAGAACTTTGAACACCTCATATCGGATTTGGATACACTTTCAAAAAAACTCTTTGAGGTTTCAAGGATCGTAGGGGATGAACAAATCAAAAACTAAAAAAACGGAGGTAAACGTGAAAGCAACTTTTTATAAACGGATAACGCTGTTTTTGTGCCTTGTCCTGCTGCTCGCACTCGCGGCGGTCGGCGCGATTTTCGGCGCGGGCAGCACGCAGGCATCGGCGGCAACCTACACGACGCCGAAATATAAGACCTACGGCACCACAACGGAGGGTACCACGACGACGAGCGGCAGCCCCGGCAACTTTACGATTTATATGCACGGTTCCAGCACGAGCGGCACGGGTACGATGTATAACGACAGGCTCATCGATTGGAGCTATGTGTATATCAAAATCGAAGTGAGCGCCATGTCCGCGCACGAATCGTTCAAGTTAACAAAGGACGGATATACCTATTCCAGCAAAACCCTGTCGGGCAACTCGAACATGACGCTCTATTCGGGCAGTCTTTCTTCGGGCGAATACGAGCTGACTTATATCGGCAATTATAAGAAAAATTTATTTACAAGCCGCCGAACTTTTACATACAAGTACAGGTTTGAAGTGGATAAGACCAACCCGTCTTATACGCTGAAAGCGGGCGGCAGCACCATATCCAGCGGCAGTTACACGAACAAGCAAATCGTCTATACCGCGTCGGATACGAACTTTGACGCTATCCGCTACAAAAAGCCGACTTCGAGCAGCTATTTCACGACTTATTCCACAAGTTATACGGTCGCCGCAACGAGCGCGAACAACGGAAAATGGTATTTTTACGCCCGCGACGATATGGACAATACCAGCACGACCGTCAGCGTATATCTTGATACCGTGAAGCCTGTCGGAAAAGTAACATCAAACGGCACGACGGTTTCAAACGGCGGCTATACGAATAAGCCGTTCTATTACACCGCGACGGATACGGGCGGCGTATCGAAATACGAGGTTAAAAAGGCAGGTTCTTCTACTTGGACGACCTACACATCCGGCACGAGCCTTTCGGGAACGAATGGTTGGTACTATTTTCGGGCAACCGACAAAGCGGGCAACGTGTCGGATGAGTATAAAATCTGTTACGATACGGGAACGCCGACCGTAGCCCTGTATTCGGGAACGACGAGCGTATCCAGCGGCTACTATTCGGCGGCCGATTACGTCAAATTCACGGCGAGCGACAGCGTTTCGGGTATCTCGTCCGCCTACGTCAAGATGCCGGGGAATTCCTACTATTCGACCTACACGATCGGCAGCCAGCTCACGGCCGAAGGAACGTACACGTTCTATGCAAAGGACAGAAGCGGCAACACCTCGGCATACTACACCATTACGCTCGACAAGACGAAACCCACGGGAACTTTGTATGCGGGAACGAACACGGCAAAAAGCGGAACATACACGAACGCAAGTTATATCAAGTTTGTGCCGGCTGACAGCGTTTCGGGCGTTTCCGCGACCTATGTAAAGAAGCCCGGCTCGTCAAGCTATGTATCCTACACGAGCGGAACGCAGCTTACGGCGGTCGGAACGTACTCGTTCTATACGCGGGATAAGAGCGGCAATCAATCGGAAACCTACACGATCACCATTGACCGCAGCATCCCCGCCGCCCAGCTCTATGCGGACGATACGCCCGTTTCAAACGGCTGCTATACGAACGCGGGGCATATCAAATTTACGTCCTCGGATACAAATTTGAAATCTTGCTACGTCAAACTGCCTGATTCCGAAACGTTCGTCGCGTACACGTCGGGAACGGAATACTACAAGCCCGGCAAATATGTGTTCTATGCGGAGGATTCCGCGGGGCTTTCCACGGGCGAATACACGATTGTCATTGACCGCACGAACAAGCCGCTGACGTTCAACAATGTTACGGACGGCACGACGAACGGCGACGTAACGATTACTTGGACGGACGGCGATACGAACGTGTTCGCGCCCGTCGAAAGCGTTACGATCAACGGCGTACCTTACGCGAAGGGCGCAATCATTCACACCATTGATACGGGCGCATATCACGTCGTATGCACCGACGCCGCGGGCAACGTCTGGACGGGCGATTTTACGGCAACGACCGTGAACGTACCCACGCAGACCTTGCAGCAGGAATATTGGGAAGCGACAGATAAGGACGGGAACGCCTATTCCTTTGAGAACTACGACAATACGTTTGCCTTTGCCTGCGAGAGAGAAAAAGGCTACGTCCGCACGGGCGAATGGAACAACGCGGCTTGGGATACGGGTATCCCTATGGACGAGAAGGACGCCGCCAACGCGGTCAACGGAACGTACTTTATTTACAAGAAGTCCGGCGATCCCAACACCGAAGTGGCGTACTTTACCGAGGCAAGACTGAACGAGGTCATCGCGGAATACGCGGCCGTCGGTATCGAAAGTTTCTATTATTGGGAAAAGGAAATCTCGCCTATCGGGGAGGGACAGAACCTGTACCGCTATTCGGACGGGAAAACCATTCTCGCCAACTCGATCGCGTTCAACGAGGGCGTGATTTATACGGTGGACGGCGAACTTGTGAGCGGGCTCGTATATGATACCGAAGGCGTTCACGAACTCATTGTGTCTGACGCTTACGGCAACGAATGTATTTACACGCTCATCGTCGTGCGCGACGTTCCTACGCTCGAATACGCACTCGGAGAGGGCGGCAAAAACACCGTTACATTCGACCGCGAATACCGCTTGAAAGACGTCGTAACCGTTTCTATTTACGACGAATTCGACGAAATGGCGATGTTCTACGTTTACGACGACGAGGGCAATCTGCTTTCCGTTCTCAAACGCGACGAAACCTACCTCTTGGATAAGAGCGGCAAGTACATCGTGCAGGCTGTGAACCACGCGGGCAAATCGCAGGAATTTATTCTGTATCTCTCGCTGGACGATCCGAAAATCGAAGGCGCGGAGAACGCGGAGGACAAGACCTTTGAAATCGACGTTACGGACAGCGCGGACAAGTACGCGGGCTTGCAGACGCTCGTAATCGAAAAATCGACGGACGGCGGCAAGACGTGGATCGTCCTCACGACGGACGACTACGGCAAGGCTATCTCGGTGGACAATCTTTCCTATCGTTTCCGCACGAGCGGCATTTACCGCGTAACTCTGACGGACGAATTCCGCACGGGCATCGATGCGGTAATCGCACAGTTTACCTACGAACAGCCCGCGCCGGACGGCGTGCTTTCGGGCGTGGAAAACGGCGGCTATACGAACACCGACGTTACGTTCACTTGGACGGACGAGGTAATCGTAACCGTCAAGAAAGACGGCGAAATCGTCGAATACGTTTCGGGGCGGAAACTGACGGAGAACGGCTCGTATGAAATTACCTTTGAAAACTACGACGGCTTTTCCTCGACCTATTCTTTCGTCATTGACAAGACCGCGCCCGAACTTGGTTTGGAGGGCGTGCAGAACGGCTCCGCCACGAACGGCGATGTTACCGTTTCCGTTCCCGAAAGCGGCCTGACCGTTCAGCTCTATAAGGACGGCGAACTTGTCGGGAACTACGAGAGCGGCACACCTCTGACCGAGGAAGGCAGCTACCGCATTACTGCGATAGACGCTGCGGGCAACACAACGGAAGTGTCCTTTACAATCGACAAATCGGTGGACTTTGCGGCCGACATTTACGATAACGCAATCGTCAATTTCATGACCTTTGCAGCGGGCGAAAATCTGACCGTGAGCGTTACGAAAGACGGCGAGGCGGTCGCCTATAAATTCGGAGATACCCTGACGGTAGCGGGCAATTATACCGCCACCCTGACGGACGAACTTGGCAATAGCAAGACGTACAACTTTACCATTGCCGAACCGCTCGTGCAGAAGTTTTTCCATAACTTTGACAATGTTTCGGGCTTGGATAAAGTGAGCGTGAACGGCGAGGAAACGCGGCTGAACTACGGCGACCTTACGCTTGATAAGAGTGGCACTTATGAAATCGCCGTAACCGTGAACGGCAAGGACTACACCTTTACCGTAACGGTGGACGCGACGGCTCCCGCCGCCACCCTGACGGGCGTGGAGAACGGCGGCTCGACCAAAGGCGGCGTTACCCTTTCCGACCTTACCGAAAAAGCGACGGTAGAGGTTTACAAAGACGGCGAGAAAATCGAATACTCGCTCGGCAGCGAACTGACCGAAGTCGGGCAGTATCGCGTCGTGCTGACGGACGAACTCGGCAACTCGGCCGAATACACCTTTGAAATTTTGTATTCCGTCAATGGCGGCGCGGTCGCGCTGATCGTCATTGCCGTACTCGTCGTGGTCGGCGTTATCGTTACGGTCGTGATTATGCGAAAGAAAGGAAAATTCGGCAAGAACAAATCGGAGAAAAATTCAGAAGAAAATAAGGCTGAATAAGCCGATTGAAAGAGTAGGGCAGAGTGGGAGAGGGGTGGGGAAAATTTGAATCAAGATAGGGGAGAATCGGCCTATTTTGGGGAACAGGATAAGGGATGAGACTCAAAGTGAGTCACATCCCACATTCTGGCAGAAACGGGATACCCGTTTTGCCCCCTTGACGGCGCAGAAATGCGCCTGAACTTAATTGTCAAAGGCATTGAAAAATGCCCGAAATCCGCTTGTTTTTGAGCCGAAAACAAAACTTAAAAGGAGGTACAAAGAATGAAATCAATGCTTTTGGCGGTCGATTTTGCCCCGATCATAGCGCCCGTGCTTGAAGTGCTGAACGCGCTCTTATGGCCCTGCATCGCCATTGTCGGGGCGGTCGGCACGATCTACTGCATATTCCTCGGCATTAAGATCGCCAAGTCGGACGAACAGAACAGCCGCGAAAAAGCAAAGAAAGACCTGATCGGCGCAATCGTCGGGTTCCTCATAATCTTCATTCTCATGGTGGCTTTGAAGATAGCAATGCCTATTCTCGAAGAATGGGTAAAGTCGCAGATAACATAAGGAAACGGCAGCATGGGCGAATGGTTTTTCGATACGTTTTTCGGGTGGATATACGATATATTTTACACCCTGCAAAAATCAATCTGCTATCTTCTCGACTTTATACGGGATATATTCTGCAAGCTCGCGGGCATTGAAACGGTAAAAATCGACGGCAGCGAAGAAGAAATTCTGTCGCACTTCATACTCTCGCCCGAAATACGGAACGCCTTTTTGGGCGTGCTTTTGGTGGGCGTGATTTTGCTCTTTATGTTCGTTATCATAGCGATTATAAAGAGCGAAGCCGCCGATCCGCAGCACAAGAAAACCAAAGGACAGATCCTCGTCAAGTCCTTGCAGAGTTTCGTAATCTTTCTCCTGATCCCGTTCCTGCTCATTGCGGGTATCATGCTTGCGAACGTCGTCGTAGGCGCAATACACGCGAGCATGACCGGCTCCATGTTGGACGGGAACACGGCGTCCACGATAGGCGGGCAGATATTGGTTACCAGCGGCTACGACGCCTATATCGGCCCCGCGGGGAGCCGCGCGGAAATTGAGCGGATGTTCATTACGGGGCAGCTCGACTACAACTCGCTCTCCGTCGTCAAGCGTTATTACGACCTTTCCGAAATGAACTTTTTCGTCGGCATTGCGGGCGGCTTGATCATACTCGTCATGTTCGTCATGTCGGCGGTCATGTTCGTGCAGAGGATATTCGATATTATCCTTTTATATATCGTATCGCCAGCATCGGTATCGACTATCCCTCTCGACGACGGCGGCAGGTTCCGTATATGGCGGGAAATGCTCGTGTCGAAGGTTCTCTCCGCCTACGGCATTATCTTGTCAATGAATATTTTCTTTCTCGTCGTGCCGCAAATCTCGCAGATAACCTTTTTCGGCAACGCCTTTAAGGACGGCATCGTGCAGCTCCTGTTCGTGATAGGCGGCGCGTTCTCCATAACGAAGGCGAACATGATTATCGCCCAGCTTACCGGCTCGAACGCGGGTATGCAGGAAATGCAGCAGATGATGAGCAACGTCCATTCGGGTATGCACATGGTACACACGGCGGGGCGCGTAGCAGCGGGCGCGGCGGGAATGATTATCGGCGGCACCGACTTCCTTTCCAGCCGCAGACACAACGCGAGCATGGGCGAAAGCCTTTCCGCAGCCATTCACTCGACGCGCAACCAACGCTACGAGGACGACGGAACGGACGACGATCCCGGCGGCGGATCGGGCGGAGGCCCTGACGGTGGCGGTACGGGCGGCGCACCCGAAAACGGTACCGACGTACAGGACGCCGCAAAGAAGAACGACAGCGGGCAGAACACCCCGCCCAACAATACCGAACAGACCGCAACCGACAATGCGGCAGCCGCTGCGGAGAACAGAACGGACGACATCGTTTCGGAGGCTGCGAGCGCGGACGTGAAAGATACGCAGACCGAAGGCGACGATGCCGCCGCTACGAACGGGCAGAGCGAACAGACGGACAATGTGGAGCAAGCCGCCGAAAAATCGCGCGTTACGTTCGGCGCGGTCGCAAAGGGTGCGACGAGGCTCGCCACCCTGCCCGCGGGTATGCTCAAAGACATGATACAGGGCGGCGTTATCACGGCGGGCAAGAACTTCATTCCCCGCGTTAAGAATATCGTGCAGGGCAAATCGGTCGTCAATCACGCCGTTGTTCGGCGGCCCATTGAAAAAGCAAAATCAACGGACAAAAAGGAGAACAAGAAAGAATGAGGCTGATACCCCGCAACACAAAAGTGCAGACGAGCTTTTATAAGGGCATCACGATAGCGGACGTGATTTTGGGTTTGGTCGGGTTGGGGCTCGTCGCGCTTGCCGTGGCGAGCAACCTGCCATACCGCCTGTTTATCGCCCTCGGCATTGCCTGCCTGTTCATTCCGCTGTTTATCCCCGTCGGTGAGGAGCGCATTTACAAATGCGCTCTTTACTTGGCGCGGCACATTTTCAGCAGAAAGAAATACACGGAGAAAGGCAAAGACGCGGCGAACATTCAAAGCATTATCCCATACGAGCGGATCGACGGGAACTGCATCGTGAACAAAGACGGCGGGTTTACGGGCGTACTCGAAATCAAACCCATCGAATTCCGCCTGCTCGGAGCGAACAAGCAGAACTATCTCATCGACGGCGTGCTTACGAACGTACTCACGGGCGTGGGTGCAAGTCAGGAAGCCGCTATCGTCAAACTCGAAAAGCCGCTCGACTTCGACAAGCATATTCAGGCAGACCTGCAACGGATCGTCGCCCTCGCGGAAGCGAACGAAAACGGCAACCTCTCGGACGGGGAATACGCCGCACGCATCGACGTCATTCAGGACAGGCTCGCGCTCGTGGATACGCTGAACACGGAGCAGCAGGTAAAGTACAGTTGCTACTACATAGCGGTTACGGACAGGAACAAGACGAGCCTTATGGCAACCCTCTCGGTCATGCGCGGCACCCTTTTGTCGGGCAGTATCGAAGCGAAGATACTCAAAGATACGGAACTTGCGGAATTTATCGCGCTTTCCAAAAAACTCGAAGTATCGGGCGATCTCGTTGCCCCGCGCGAGGTGGCGTTCCGCCTTACTTCTTCCATTCAGGACGACAGGCAGCTTTCGCACTTTGTCATTACGGGCTATCCTTTGAAAGTGCCGAACGCTTGGGGCGAGGAACTGTTCGATCTGCCGAATACAAAGGTCGTGATGAAACTTAAACCCGTGGAAAAGTCCAAAGCCTTAAAGCGGATCGACACGGCGATCATGGAGCTATCCACACAGGCGAAAGGCAAAGCGAGCAAAATCATCGACAAGACGACGCACGTCGAAACGCTTTCGGCCCTGCTCGCACGGCTGCAAAACGACAACGAGGTACTGTTCGACACGACCTTTATCATTACCGCATACGACGAGAAAGGCAAAGCGGACAACAAGCGGATCGTCAAGCGCAAGATACGCGAACTCGGCTTTTCGGCAAACGAAATGTTCGGGCGGCAGGCGGACGCATACCTTACGAGCGAATTTGCGGCATACGACGCCGTGAAAATCTCCCGCGGCATACAGTCGTCGTCCATTGCGGCGTGTTTCCCGTTCGTGAGCAACGCCGTGGATGACGCGGACGGCATCCTGCTCGGAGAGAACAAGCTGCCCGCGTTCGTGGACTTTTTCAAGCGCGATTCCGAATACGTCAACTCGAACATGATTATCATTGGCAAATCGGGCAGCGGTAAATCGTATGCGGCGAAAACGCTGCTCACGCACTTTGCGTCCTGCAACGCGAAAATCTTTGTGCTCGATCCCGAAGGCGAATATCTGACGCTTGCGGAAAACCTGCAAGGCAAGGTTTTGGATGTAGCGTCCTCGAAACACGGCAAACTCAACCCGTTTCAGATTATAGCGGCACTTGACGACGAGAACGACGACGGCACGCGGAACAGCTTTTTCTCGCACCTGCAATTCCTTGAAGAATTCTACCGGCTGATCCTGACGGGCATCAATGCCGACAGTTTGGAACTTCTGAACAAGCTGACGATAGAGGTTTACGAGCGAAAGGGGATTACGCCCATGACAGATCTCACAATGCTTGCTCCGAACGATTATCCGATCTTCGACGATCTCGCCGCACTCATTGACGAAAAACTTGCTAAAACGGGCGACGACTATAACCGCGCGTGCCTGAAAGTCATTGATAACTATATCGCCAAATTCAAATCGGGCGGCCGAAATTCCAACCTTTGGAACGGCGCGTCCAACTTTGAAACGGACGAAAACTTCGTGTGTTTCGACTTTCAGAAACTGCTCGCCAACAAGAACGGGCTGATTGCCAACGCGCAGATGCTTTTGGTTTTGAAGTACCTCGAAAACGAGGTTATCAAAAACCGCGACTACAATCTGAAAAACGGTACGGACAGGAAAATCATCGTTGTAGTGGACGAGGCGCACCTCTTTATCGACGAGAAGTACCCGATAGCCCTCGACTTTATGTACCAGCTCGCAAAGCGTATCCGCAAGTACAACGGCATGGAAATCGTCATTACACAGTCAATCAAAGACTTTGCGGGAACGCCCGAAACGGCGCGGAAATCAATGGCGATTATCAACGTATCGCAATACTCGCTCATCTTCCCGCTCTCGCCCAACGATATGAACGATTTGTGCGCACTCTACGAGAAGGCGGGACAGATCAACGAAATCGAAGCGGACAATATCGTGCATAACGAGCGCGGCTGCGCGTTCCTGATAAGCTCGCCCGAAAGCAGGACGAATATTCGCATCGTGGCGACGCCGTACTTTGAAAAAATATTCGGTTAAAAAGGAGGAAAAAACAATCGCACGCAAAGTAATGGCTTACCGCCACAGTCAGGATGCGGACGGCAAGCGGACACAGCAAGAAGAAGTGGAAATCATCGGCTGCCAGACCGACCGCGGCGTTACCACCTATATCGTCCGCACGCGGGACGGCATCGAATGTACCGCTATCCGAAACATTTTCACGAATGCCTTTTATGCGGACGACGTTCACGGCGTGATCCGCGTGGACGCACCCCGTGAAAGCAATCATTCCGCAGAAATTTATTAGGAGAAAACCGATTATGGAGAACGAAAAGAAACTGAAATTCAACCCCGACGATATGATCGCGGCAGCGGACGAACAATTCCTCGCATGGATGAAAAACGGCCGCTACGCGGAGCTTATCGACACAATGCCGAACCTCGGCAGGTACAGTTTGCGCAATCAAATGCTCATTCTCATGCAGAACCCGAAGGCGACTTGCGTCAACGGAATGAACGCTTGGAACTACAAGCGCCGGCATATCGAAAAAGGACAGACCTCGATCCGCATTATCGCGCCGAAATTCGCGTCGCAGGTATCCACCGACAAGGACGGCAATATTACCGAAAAGACGCTCGATACGGTTACGGGCTATGAGGTCAACTTCGTGTACGACGTATCCCAAACCGCCGGCGAACCCGTCAAAGACGTATTCGCGGACAACACCGCCGTTGACCGCTACGACACCGTTGCGGCGGCAATCAAAGGCGCGGCGAAAGGTTTTGAATTCAAGACGCACGAGAAAACCGAGGACGAAAGCCACGGTATTTTGGATACGCTCAACAAGACGATCTCCGTCCGCGCCGACCTTTCCAAAGAGGACGCCCTGCGCGTACTTGTGCAGCAGGTCGCGGCGGCAAACGTGCTCATGCGCGACAGGCGGCATTTTCAGGGCATCTCGCCCGCGGACATGGCGAATATCAACACCGTTGAAGCGAGCGCAATCGCGCATACCGTCTGCAAGCGGCTGAACCTGAACGCGCCCGCATTGACCGCGCCCGACTTTGAGGGAATGAGTGACAGCAATATCTCCCGCTTTGCGGAGAACGTCGGCGTTATCCGTTCGGTGTCCCAGCGTATGATCAATTCCGCAGAAGGCGCGGTCGCAAAGGAACTTTTTGAGGAGGCGCAGGCCGCCGCCGAAAAGGAAAAACCGCAGCCCGAAATCACGGACGCGAAGCCGAAAGAGAAAAAGACGGTCAGGCAGCCGAAGCAAATGCAGAGAACGAAAAGCGAGGTGGCAATGGGATGATCAACGGGGAAATCGTACCTATTTTGGAAGCAATCGAATTTTCGTCCAAAGACGAACTACTTACAAAACTGCGCGATATGCGGGAGGCGACCGTTCGGCTTGCCCCCGCCGACCGCCGCGTGGTAAAGCAAATGCTCGGTATCGCCATTCAGGAGGTTTGCTACACGTCCGAACGCGAACTGCTGCGTTATAAGGGCTACACCGACTACAAAAAAGGAAAACGGAAAAAGGAGGCCGCATAAATGAACTTGAATGAAATATACGAACAGGCAGAGCGGGAAGATAAACTCGTCGCCGTCGTCAAATATCCGTATCAAAAGCCCGAAGCGGTCGCAATCGACAAAGGCTTGACACCGATACAGAAAACCGTCGGCGGAAATATAGACGTGGTATATCTGCCGGACATAGACGACGTTCACGGCTTTTGCAACGACGAGGGGCTGTTTATCGGAATGGAGCCAAACTTCTACCGCCCTGCGTGGAAAGATGCCATTGTCGGCCCCGCAATCTTTTTTGGTTCCGGCTACGACGGCGGAAGCGAAAGCCTTTCGCGCGAGCAGGTCAAAAAGATTACGAACTTTTTGACGGCAAACAGCGTCAAAGATTACGGCGAATTCTATATGAATGTCAAGACGGACTTTGCCTGCTATAAGCCGAAATCTGTACCCGAAATGTGAGGAACGCCATGCGGAAATTTGAAAATTGCGACGTGCTCTCCGTTTTGCGGGAGATCATGGCGCACAATACAAAGCATTACCAAACGGACTTCGACATTGACGAGGAAATTCTCACGGAAGCGGCAGAAGAACCGAACGCTTTGGACAGACGATACCTTTGGCTGTCCCGCCCCTGCGGTACCCATTGTCTGAAAGAGAAAGACGTGTTTCTATTCAATTCCCCCGAATACAGCACATGGACGGCATATGCCGCCACCGCGGACGAGATCGTTGCCTATACGGTGCAACTGAACTACCGCGAGAACGGCGTTCTGAAAGGCGATCTCTATGAACTCGACTATGCGAGCCATTGCGCTATGGCGAAAAATTCGGCCGTTTATATCGCGCAGGTCAGACTGTATAGCCGCGAAAGGAACATTATCATGGCGTATTCGGACGATTGGCGGCTGAAAGCGCGGGAATACAACTGCGATAAGCGGGAATTCATCCCTTTGAGCCAAAACAAACTCGATACGCTGCTTGAAAATATGCGGCAAGAAAGGCTGAACGGGCATTACTATCCGTGGGACAAAAGAAAGCTCCAACTCGAATACGGCGATACGCCCACATACCGTATCTATCAGCTCAAAGAGGATGCCCGCGATTATCTGTTCCTTTCACACTACGAAGCAAAGGAAAAAGGGTTAGAAATCAACGAGAAAAATTATGAACTCGTTTATATCGCGGAAAACACCTTAAATTACGATCCCGAAGAAATTTTTGAGGACTTCAATATTGACCGCCCCGACGACTTCTGCGGGCATAGCCTTTCCGTGAGCGACGTCATAGCGTATAAACATAAGGACGGCTCCGTGGAAGCCTATTTCGTGGATGATTTCGGGGTTGTGGAACTGCAAGATTTTTTCGGCCCTGCGCAGAAAAAGCCCGCGCAAATGTGAGGTGCCTATGAATGTAAAACTTGACGGCCTGACATTGCACGTCGAACCTGATTACAACCCGCCCGATCCGCGCACGGACTGCGACCATTTAGGCAAAATGCTTTGTTGGCACAGGGGATACACTTTGGGAGATCAGAACAGATACAAAACGCCCAAAGAGTTTGAGGAAAGCGAGGAAGCCAAAAGCATTTACGTTTCCCTGCCCGTGTATGTACTCGACCATTCGGGAATTTTCCTTTCGACAAAAGGCTTTGCCGACATCGATCCCGACCGTTGGGATTGGTGGCAGCTCGGCATTATCTATTGCACGGAAGAAGCCGCAAAAAAATGGTTCGGGTATCTGCCCGACAAAGAAATGCTGAAAACGCAGCTTAACGGCGAGGTGGAGTGTTATAACGACTATCTCAACGGGAATTGGTATCAATACTATATTGAAGGCTTGAACGGCGAAATCGAAGATTCCTGCGGCGGGTTCTTTCAGGGCGGCGATTTTTCCGATCTGCTCAAAGACATGAAAGAATACACGGAACGAAGCTATCACCCGCTCTTTGATAAGCTCGCAGCCAAACTCGAAAGCAAAAATTATATGTGAGGTGTGGATGGCTGATCTGAAAAAAGAAATTCTTAAAAAACTCGACCGCTTTCAATATAGCCGCGGCCGCCGTGAGGTTTTTCTCGACGCCGTGGAGCATATGGCGCTCACCATAGCGACAAAGTTCGATCCGCTCAAACAAGAGGAGCGATCCGACCGGATAGCAGAGATATTATCAAACTATAAAGGTCAGGACGGAGCTTTGTTCTTTATGTTGCAAACGGATATGCTTTCTTTGCTCAAAGACATACACCAAAAGCCCGGCGATTATTTGGGCGAACTATATATGCAAATCGAAGCGGGCAACAAAAACGCGGGACAATACTTTACGCCTTACGACGTATCCAAATTCATGGCAGAAATCACGCTCGGCGAGCTGCCGGACAAGCCGTTTATTCTGAACGAGCCTTGCTGCGGTTCGGGCGGTATGGTAGTTGCGGCGGCGGACGTATTACAAAGCCGCGGATATAACTATACGGACAAGATGCTCGTCGTGGCGAACGATATAGACCGCCATTGTGTGTTTATGGCATATACGCAACTGTCCTTTGCAGCCGTTCCCGCCGTCGTACAATGGCAGGATACGTTAACGCAGGAAACATGGGATACATTCTATACGCCGGCTTATACGTTACAAGCAAGTAAATTCAATCGTATGTTGCGCAACAGGGAATCGCAGATGTAGCCAAGCCGTTTTGGGAAATATAGATAAAAATATGAGGTGCTTATGAACGACGACGAACTTATAGATTCGGTGTGGGATAACATAAACGACGAAATCAGAGCCTTTCGGAATGAAGTGCGAGGCTGGTCGCCCAAAGAAAAAGATGACAACGAGAGTAAAATTCGTTTCTATGAGGGCATGACAAAATATTTAGCCGGCGCAAATATCTTTACGGACGAATATAAGGCTTTATATCGGCACGGAAAGTCTGTATTAAAAGACCTATGGAATTTTTCACGCAAAGAAAATTACGGTGACTGCGACGAAGAATTCATATATGAAGAATTCTTTTTATCGGGCGAAGTGATGTCCGTACAGGGAGAGTTATGCTGAAAATCAATCAGATTTACAATATGGACTGCCTGCTTGGTATCCAAAAAATGCTCGAAAACGGAATTCAGGTTGACCTGATCGTAGCCGATCCGCCGTATTACATTAAATCGACGAAAGCGGGCGGACATAGCGAACTTGCGCGAAGTATCCAGCCCATGAACGACCAGCTTGCACAAAACAAACTGACTGTGGGCATTGCCGATGTGTATCTCAAAGCTATGTGGGACGTAATGAAAGTGCCGAACATTTACATTTGGTGCAACGGTGCGCAGATCCCGCAGCATATAGATTTTTTCGTCAGGCAACGAAAGTGCAAAATGGAAATCATCATTTGGCGCAAGACGAACGCAACGCCGCTTTTTTGCAACAAGTACCTGTCGGATAAAGAATACTGCCTGTACTTTCGGCGCGGCGCATACTGCCAGCCCCTCTCTTACGATAAGGCAAAGACCGTGTACGACCTGCCTATCAATATTAAAGATAAGCGCGCATACGATCACCCAACCGTTAAACCGCTGCCCATCATTCGGAATCTCGTGGAAAACAGTTCGCGCGAAGGCGGGCTTGTCCTCGATCCGTTCATGGGCAGCGGCACGACGGCTGTCGCCTGCAAGGAACTGAACCGTAACTTCATAGGTTTTGAAATTAACCCCGATTACCATGCGGCGAGCCTGAAACGGCTCGCCGCAGCATAATGTGGAGGAAAAAGCTCGTCCTGATCCTGCTCGTATTGAGCATACTCTTTTTGCTTATAGGGTGCGTAGCGTGGGGAAACACAAACGCAAACCTCGACAAGCTGAACTCTCTGCAATTTACTGATTGCGCGGAAAGCGACAACCTTTCGTACATAACGGAGAGCGGCATTGAAATCAATCTGTACTTCGGGGAACATTCCGTAAAAGCGGAGAATTCGTATTTACTTTCCGACCGCAAAGACAGATTGGAATTGTCCGCATATATCCTTTTTGCGTCAAAGCAAAAGGATATTGCGATTACGCAAAAACTATCCGACATCATGGGCGAGCTTGCTTTTCACAACCTCTGTTACAAACTGCATATAGAGCCCGAAAAAACTCGCTCTGCGGATTTGGACTACTGCGGCGATACTCGGTTCGCCGTGTGGTTTCCGAGCAAAATTTTAGCCGTTTTGGGCTTTTAGGAGAATGATATGAACTACAACAATTTGCCCGAAGAAATGCGCGCCATGCCGAATTGGTCGTGTTACAAGACCTATACAAACAAAGAAGGCAAACGCAAAAAAGTTATTATCAGCCCGAAAGACGGCAAGTTTGCAAAGAGCAATATGCCCGAAACATGGGCGGACTTTGAAACGGCAAAACGCTATTGCCTGCGCTACCGCTACGCGGGACTTGCCTTTGCGCTTACGGGTGGGATAACCTTTATCGACATAGACCACGCCGTAGACAAGACCACGGGCAAAATTCTCTCGCCTGACGCCGAAAAACTGCTTGCTCTGTTCCCTGATACCTTTTCCGAACGCTCCGTGAGCGGTACGGGCATCCATATCCTCGTCAAAGGCTCTCTGCCGGAAAACGCTTTGAAGCGTAACGATAATAAGGGCGTAGAAATGTACGACTGCTACCGCTTTATCTGCATGACGGGCGACTTGCTCTCCGAAACAACACAACTCAAAGACTGCGCCGATCTGATCGCGCAAGTCAATTATGAATTCGTCGGCAAGAAGCAAGCGCCCGCCTATGCACCTGCATACGGGCAGAGCACAAAATCGGACATGGAACTGATAGACAGAATTTTGGACAGCCGGCAGGGAGAAAAATTCCGCCGCTTGCTCGGCGGAGATATAAGCGGCTATCCCAGCCATTCCAACGCGGACTATGCCATGTGCAGCATCCTGTCGTGGTGGACGAACGACTATTGGCAGATAGACCGTATTTTCCGCGGCAGCGGCCTGTTCCGCGACAAGTGGGACAGCCCGCGCGGGAACGGTACTTACGGTTCAAATATTATCGAAGAAGTTATGTGCTCGCGGCCGCCGAGAGTGTTCCGATTTTCGGGCGACTGCTCCGCCATGTAGGAGAAATATGGAAAAAATCAAACTTGCGACGGTATGTTCGGGAATAGGCGCGCCGGAAAAGGCGCTTACACTTCTCGGAATACCGTATGAACTCGTATTTTTCAGCGAAATCGACAATGCGGCGATACGCTCTTACTGTTCGATACACGGGGAAAACCGTGCGAAGAACTTGGGCGACCTGTCCCGCATTGACTACGGCAAGCTGCCGAAGGACATCGACCTGATCGTCGGCGGCACGCCCTGTCAGGACTTTTCCGTGAGCGGTTTGGGCAAAGGCGGCGAGGAAGGCTCCGGCACGCGGTCAAGCCTTATGTGGCACTATGTGAAACTCATCGCGCAGACAAAGCCGAAAATTGTCGTGTGGGAGAACGTCGCCGCCGTCCTGAACTGTAAACATTACATGACATACCGTAAATTCTACCTTACGCTTAACGACCTCGGATATAAGGTAAACGCGGGCGTGCTGAACGCTAAATATTTTAATCTGCCGCAAAACCGTGTCCGTATATTCGTTGTAGCCGTGAGGAAAGATACGGACATTCACTTTACCTACCCGCGCGGGTACGATTCGGGCGTGCGCATACGGCACGAATTGTCCGATAATATCCCCGATAAGTATTTTGCCAAATCCTACGAGGACATGACGCCGTACAACCGACAATTCCTTTCGACGCACAATATTATGCCCGTGGGAAGAATTAAGAACGCCAAATTCAAACAGACAAACGAGGTGCTGTCGATAGACGGCATCTTCGATTGTCTGACGACCAAACAGGGAAATTGGATCGTCGATGACAGAATTCCGAGAGAAAAAACGATACGGCATTTGATACCGCAGGAATCTTTGCGGTTTATGGGCTTTGAGGACAAAGACTTTTACAAGTGCCGCTACCGCTATGAGAGGAAAGGCTCGAAAAAGATACGGCGCGACAACGTGCCGGACGGAGAAATTTACATACAGGCGGGAAACAGTATTGCCGTAAACGTGTTTATGGCTCTGTTCGGGCAGATTTACGGCGTGCCGTGGCAAGAAAAGGTTTTCAAAGAACGGCAGAAAACCGAGGAAGAACTTTTACACGAATTGCCGCTGTTCGCCTATATGAGAGATAATGCGGCATAAGGAGGGAAAACATGACACGAGGACAGATCGCTATCATAACGCCGGACGGCAAATTGATTACAAGCGCGGAATTCAACGGTGATATGAGCTATTCAGAACACGGGCAGGATGTCTTTGACACTCTCGAAACCGTAGAAAGTGAAGCGGAATATCGGGAATTCGTGGAAGATTTTAACCGTCAAAATTTTGAAAACGACGGCGAACTGTTCTATGAGTGCGATGAGAGCTTTTACGATATGTCAACGAACTACTTCGGAAAATGGTTTTCCGATTACGTCTATATCAAAAACCTTTCGGATAGAGATGTTGTTTTCACCGACACCGATAAACAGAAAATCGTACTTGAACCCGATGCGACGATGGCGTTCAACTTCGGAAGATTTTATGCGAGCGATGCCGAGGACTTTGAAAAACGGGAGTTTATAGAGCAGCTCAACGTCCTGAAAAACGGGCTCGGCTATGATATGCAAGAAAACTATGCCAACCTTTGGAACGCCTGCGCCGATTACGACAACAATCACCACGGCTCGTATCTTACAGACCGCATTCAAGATTATGACTTCGTGGACGACGAGATTTTGGAATATATCGTCATAAAGGAAGCCAAAGGCGGCGTTGACCGGCTACGGTTTTTTATCGGGGATACATATAGCGATAATCTTTACAGACTTGACGGATACGGAAACCTTGCTAACGTCGATAATTCTGACTTTGAAGATCTGATCGACGACATAGTACAAACGCTTGAAGAAGATATTACACCGCCATTTTATAAGGAGCAAGCCTGCCTATGAGAGAAAAGAAGGTAAAAAAAGAATTGAATAGCGTAGAAAAACTGTACATCCTTCTGCAACCATATATCCGAAAACGTGAAATAAAAGCGATACTGCAATGTTCGGCAAAAAAGGCGGCCGATATCTTTGATTCAGTGTTGTTAGGGATGAAACAGAAGAATTACCGTATTCTTGATTACAATGTCATTCCGACGAAATTGTTTATGGCATATTGTCAAATTGAGATAGAGGATTTCATCAAGAGTGCGGACATTGAACTTCAACTAAATCGGAAGGCACAGAAATGATAAAACTGGCCGCAGAACCTATTATCGCTAAAAGTCAGAAGAGTAACTCTTGGTACTTTCGGATCAAGTATTTCGATGACGATCGATTCATTGATAAGCGAAAACAAGGGTTTTCGACTAAAAGAGAGGCTAAGCTCGCAGCTGCGGAATTTGAGGCTGCACTGTTTCAACCAGCTATAACGGACAATGACAGTATTACAATAAGCAGTCAAGCGAAAAAAGACTTTGTAAAACCTTGTGCAATATCCGAAAATGAAAATCTAACAGATGGCTTACCGAAAGGGATTTTGGTGAAAGAGTTATATGAAGAATATGTTAAATATATTTCTTCGCGATTAAAAGCGGGGAGTGTGCGTTCAGCGAGCGATGTATTGCGGTTGTTTGTGTTGCCCGACTTTGGCGATAGAGAAGTAGAATCTTTGACGCCACAGGATATACGAGAATGGCAAGAACGGATAATCGCAAAGGGATTCGGCTATAAATATAAAGCGAAGATCTATTGCGGTTTTACTGCGATGCTGAATTACGGGATCAAATTTCATGATTTGAGGGAGAATGTGGTGAGCAGGGTAGGGAATTTCAAAAATACAGACCGCAAGAAAGAAATGCTCTTTTGGACAGAGGAAGAGTTCAAGCAGTTTTATGCTGCCATCGATGATGACCTGTATAGAGTATATTTTTCTTTCTTGTATCTTACCGGTTGTCGGAAGGGCGAATCACTCGCGTTGACTTGGAATGATATTGATTTTGTGCGTAAGGAAGTACGAATCAATAAATCTTTGAATCGTAAACAAAAATCACAAGGGATGAAAGAGCAGCCAAATATTCCATTGGCATCGTCCGACCTCGGTTGGCATATCAGCGCTTCAAGAAGTTACGAGATTACAACACCCAAAAACAAGTCATCGTATCGCAATGTTTTAATGCCCATGAATTTGGTTAAAATGCTTTGGGAGCATCAAAAGCGTTGTAAAGAAGAATATGGCTATCGTTCGGATTGGTTTGTTTTCGGAGGAGAGGAACCGTTGTCCGACCAAACAATCAGGCGACGACTGAATGAGTATGCCGATAAAGCAGGGGTTAAGAGAATTCGCGTACACGACATTCGCCATTCGCACGCTTCATTGCTTATCAATAAGGGACAGAACATACTAATCGTTTCGCAGCGGCTTGGGCATAGCGACGTAACGCAAACTCTGAATACATATAGCCACCTGATGCCGAATGTACAGAAGCAGATCATAAACGCTTTGGATTTCGAGATGTAAAGAAAGAGAGAGGACGCTATGTGCGGACTCTCTCTTTGACTATATAATAAGGTTAGAGGCAAATCATCAAAACGGACGCGATTGGTTTGACTTTATCTGTCGTTTACGCTAAAATAATATAGGCAAGAAAAAGAGGTTGAAAGGCACAGTAAAAGTGGCCTTTTCAAAATTTTTAGGGCAACTTTTAGGGCAACTTTGGGGCAACATTAGGGAACTTGTCTATATATTGTGTTAAAAGAAGTTCCCGACCACAAGATGTTGTGGTCGGGAACCTGTGGCAGGGGAGACGCGATTCGAACACGCAACCTACGGTTTTGGAGACCGCTACTCTACCGTTGAGCCACTCCCCTAAGCACATATTATTATATTATATTCTTTTGATTAAGTCAAATATTTTCGGTAAGGAAAATTAAAAAGGAGCAGAAATGAAAAAACAATACAAACTCGGAGTTATCGGCGGAGGATTCATGGCGCATGCGATTTTGAAAGGTGTCATTTATTCCGATTTTTTGAAGCCGAAAAAGATTATCGTTGCCGACCCGTCCGGAGAGGCATTGGAAAAACTGAAATATTTGGGCGTGAATACGACAGCCAACAACCGCGATGTCGCCGACAACTGCGAATTTTTGCTCTTTGCGGTCAAACCGCAGAATTTTCTGGCTGTCGCGGACAGTTTGCGCGGCGTTCCGGTGGAAAAAGCGATTACGATTATGGCGGGCGTGAAAAAGCAAAAGGTCAAAGATCTTCTCTTCGGAAACGACATCAGGGTCGCACGCGCGATGCCGAATTTGCCGTGTTCCATCGGCTCGGGCGTTACGGCGCTCGATCTGTCTGAGTTTGAGGATTCCGTGGACGACTGCGCGTTTGTCGATTCAGTATTCAACTGTTTGGGCAATGTTCTTTGCGTACCGGAAGAAAAGCTCAATGCAGTGACGGGAATCAGCGGCAGCGGCCCCGCATATGTATATATGTTTATCGACGGTCTGATTAAGGCGGGCGTTCGGCAGGGGCTGACGGAAGACGAGGCGAAAACGCTTGCCGTTTCAACCGTATTCGGCGGAGCCGATATGGTTGGGCATTCTGAAGACAAGACGTTGGACGAACTTATTTCGGCGGTATGCAGCAAGGGCGGCACAACGATTCAGGCGGTAGATTCGTTTAAACGCGATGACCTGTACGGGGTGATCGATCGCGCCGTATCTGCCTGCGTTAAGAGGGCGGAGGAGCTTTCCGAGGAATGAAAAAGGTGGAACTGTATACCGACGGTGCCTGTTCGGGCAACCCGGGCGCAGGCGGTTATGGCGCAATCCTGATCTATAACGGTTTTGAAAAGGAGATCAGCGGGGGCGAGCCTTCTACGACAAACAACCGCATGGAGATTTATGCCGTTATAGCCGGCTTGAAATGTCTGAAAGAAAAATGTTCCGTGACCGTTTACAGCGATTCTGCGTATACCGTCAATGCGTTCAACGAAGGGTGGCTTGCCTCCTGGATGAAAAACGGCTGGAAAAAGTCGGACGGTAAAGCAGTGCAAAACAGTGAGCTTTGGCAGGAATTGTACGCCCTTACAGCGGCGCATTCAGTGAAATTTGTGAAGGTAAAGGGGCATGCGGACAACGCTTATAACAACCGCTGCGACGCTCTCGCCCGTGCGGCGATCAAAAATCTTCCGCCGCAGGCATGAGCGGTGATACGAAAGTATATAATACAAGAGAGAATAAATCAACGGGAGTGCGGGTTACGCTTTGGATAGCAATAAATGGACATTCAAAAGGACGGTCACTGTGTTGGTCGCAGCAATTTCAGCCGTTCTGACGATCATTTTTACCGTTCTTTGCATGAAAAATTTTAAAACGGGATTCCTCTTTGAACACGCGGCAGTAATTACTTCCGTTGCGGTCAGCGTTGAAGCTATTTGCGTCGTTGTTGCGGCCGTTTGTCTGTTCAAGCGTTTCGAAACGGTTTTTAAACTGTTTTTAACGGCGTTTGTCATTGCGGCAATCCTTTTGCTCGCCCTGTATGTGATGCAGGTTACGGGGCTTTTGGATAAGATCGAATCGATCGAATCCTTGCGGAAGATCATCGACTCCACGGGGGTCTGGGCGCCGCTCGTATTTATCCTGCTGCAGGCGATGCAGGTTTTCCTGTTGCCTCTTCCCGGGGTGCTGACGGTAGGTGTGGGGGTTGCGCTGTTCGGCGAACTGGAAACCTGTCTGTACAGTTATATCGGCATACTGATCGGCTCGGTCATAGCCTTTTGGATCGGACGCGTCATCGGTTATCGTGCGGCAGCTTGGCTGGTCGGCAAGGACTCGCTGGATAAATGGCTTGAAAAGGTTAAGGGGAAAGACCGCACGATTCTGACGGCGATGTTTATTCTTCCGTTGTTTCCGGACGACATTTTATGTTTTGTGACAGGTCTTTCCACGATGTCCTGGCGCTATTTTATCGTAATGCAGCTGATTGCGCGCGCGATTTCCGTCGTTGCGACCAGTTATTCGGTTGGAGGGAGCATCATTCCGTATACGACGTGGTGGGGGATACTTCTGTGGATTTTGATTGGCGCGGCGATCATTGCCCTGTTTATTGTACTGTATAAGAAAGGCGATAAAATCGAAAAATGGTTTTTCGGACTTTTCAAGCCGAAGAAATCGCAGCGGGCAATAGAGGAGAATGCCGCGGATGCAAAAAATGTATCGGATAAAGCCGATACAGCGGAGCCGGGAATTCTTCCCGCAGAGAGAACGGCGGACACGATTGTACCGGAAGGTACGGAAGGGCGAAATACAGAGGAAAAAAGAAAGAAATAGTTTTGCGGCAGGTTTGCCTGTGCCTTTTTCCCACCGATAGGCGTACTTTAAATTGCGCGGCGCGCTCCCAAAGGAGCGCGCCCTTTTTTCTTCGGGAAATTCAGCGGCGGAACAAAAAATTTTTTGCGTTTGGTCTTGACAGTTTCATTATATAGTGTATAATATATAACGTATAATACAGAACGGAGCAGGGTAACGATGCCGCCGAAGCCGAAAATTACGAAACAGCAGATTCTGGAAAAAGCGCTCGCAATCGTGCGGGAGAAGGGACTTGCCGCGCTTACGGCAAAAGCATTGGCTGAAACGCTCGGGTGTTCGACACAGCCGGTGTTCTGGCACTACGACAGTATGGAGGCGGTCAGAGCCGATGTTTTTTCGGAGGCGCTGAAAGTGTTCGGCAAGGCGCTCCGCCACGAGAGCGACTGCGGTTCGCGCTATATGGCGCTCGGACTGAATTATATCCGTTTTGCTTCGGAGGAACGCGAATTGTTCCGCATGCTGTTTATGAGCGATGCGGGGAAGACGGATCTTATCGGGGCGCAGGTTGAGCGGGAATATGTAATGAGCGTTATTGAGGAAACGGAGCATATTACGGGCGAATGCGCACAAACCGTATATAAAGATATGTGGCTGTTTTCGCACGGGATAGCGGCGATGATCGCCGCAGGTGCAGCAAACTTTTCGGAAGAGGAATTGCGGGAGATGCTCGGCGATGTTTGCCGCGGACTGATCGCAATCCTGAAAAATAAAACAATCTAAAAGGAGTCAGCGATGAAGAAGTACGATGCTGTTGTGATCGGCGCCGGAAACGGCGGTTTGGTTGCGGCAATACGGCTGTTGCAGGGCGGGGCGAAAACACTGCTCGTCGAAAAACATAACCTCCCCGGCGGCTTTGCAACAAGTTTCCGCCGCGGCAGGTTTGAGTTCGAAGCTTCTTTGCACGAACTGAACGATTTCGGTACGGCGGACAATGCGGGCGACGTCCGCGTGTTATTCGATGAATTAGGCGTAACCGATAAAATTGAGTGGATGCAGATCCCCGAAGCATATCGCGTCATTTCGCGAGCGGAAAAGCTTGATGCGACAATGCCGTTCGGCGTCAGAGCGTTTATCGATAAGATGGAGCAGTATGTCCCGGGGAGCCGCGATTCGGTGGCGAAGTTTTTTGAACTTGCGGAGGAAGTGCGTCTGGCGCAGGCATACAGTTCCGCGGTCAACGGAAAAACCGACCCGAAAGTTATGGTCGGCAAATACGGCAACTTTGTTCGCGCCGGCTCATATTCGGTGAACGAAGTTCTCAAAGCTTTGAAAATGCCGAAAAAGGCGAGGGATATTCTCAATGCGTACTGGTGCTATCTCGGTGCGCACTGTGACGATTTGAGCTTTGTGCATTATGCGAGCATGGTCAACCGCTATATTCTCCGCGGTGCAAGCATGCCGAAAATGCGTTCGCACGAAATTTCCCTCGCGCTCGTGGAGCGGATCCGCGAACTGGGCGGGGATATTCTCTTCAATACGGAAGCGGTTAAAATTCTGACAGATGCGCAGGATGGTGGCGTCGCGGGGGTCGCGCTGGATGACGGAACACAAATAGCGGCGCGCCATGTTGTGGCGAACTGTGCGCCGCACATTGTGTTCGGCAGGATGATGGACAAAGTTCCTGAATCTGAAATCCGCGCTGCAAATGCACGCAAATTTTCAGGCAGGGGATTTACCATGTTTCTCGGGCTTGACGCTGATGCCGATGAGCTGGGTATTGAAAATCACAATTATTTTCTGTATGATACCATGGATTCAGCGGCGCAATATGAGAGAATGCGTACAATTCGCAGCAATGAAGTGCAGGCGACTGTCTGCCTGAACCGCGCATTTCCGGAATGCTCTCCGAAGGGTACCTGTATGATGTATTTCACGACGCTTTATATGTCGGACGACTGGGGCAACGTGCGGGCGGAAGATTACTTCAGGACGAAGGACTATGTCGCCAATAAAATGATCGATCGCTTCGAACAGGATACAGGCGCGAAGCTGCGCGGGCATATTGAGGAAATTTCCGTGGCGACGCCGATGACGTATGCTCGCTATTGCGGGCATCCGCAAGGCGTGATCTATGGGTATGAGTCACAGTATTGGGACGGGCTTATGCCTCGTCTGCAAATGATGGCGGAAGATCATAAGGTGCGCGGATTGCGCTTTGCCGGCGGGTACGCTATGCGCCTTTCGGGATATTCGAGCGCCTATTTTTCGGGCGATATATCCGGGCGGCAGACCGTCGGGGATATTAAAAAGGAGGGTTAAGCCATGCCGTTCACTTTTAAAAAACAGATTTTCGGATTTATGGATCTCCTTCGGTTCAAAAAACTTGTGCCGAACCGCCGCAAAAAGCTGGAAAGCGGGTCGCCTGCGGCGCTCCCGAAGAGTTATCGCGTAAATGAAACTGCACGGATTCTGCATCCGGGGTATCAGCGCGCAAAACTCGTGGCGGTTGAACAGAATACCGCCGATACAAAGACGTATACTTTGGAGACGCAAAATCCATTTTTGTTCCGAGCCGGGCAATACGTTACGCTCGGTTGTAAAGTCGGGCAAAGCGAGGTGTCCCGCCCGTATGCGATTTCTTCCGCGCCCAAGGCAGCGCTCGGAAGAAAAATTTCCCTTACGGTGAAAAATTGCGGATTTTTCAGCGGGTATCTGTTTGACCATGCGTCCGTCGGCGATGAGTTTACCGTCGGCGACCCGTCGGGTGATTTCTGTTATGAACCGGTCAAGGATGCGGAGCATGTCGTTGCGCTGGCAGGCGGCAGCGGCATAACTCCATTTTACAGTATGGCGCAGGCGGTGGCAGACGGCACCGACAATTATGCCTTAACTATTTTTTACGGCGCGAGGACGGCGGAAGATCTGATATTTAAAAAGGAACTCGATGCCCTTGTTTCAGACAAAATAAAAGTTATTTATGTCCTCAGCGATGAGCAGAAGGAAGGGTTTGAACACGGTTTTATCGGAGCCGGGCTTATAAAAAAATATGTTTCCGGCGATTATACGGTCATGATGTGCGGGCCGCAGGCAATGTATGCGTTTGCGGAAAAGGAACTTGCATCATTAGGTTTGCCCCTTCGCCGCATCAAAAAGGAAGCGAACTGCGTTTGCTCCCGCGATGTTAAGGCGGAAAAATACGAACTTACAGTTCATATCGGGTTCGAAACATTTAAAATTCCGGCAGATTCGCGCGAAACGATCCTGACGGCGATGGAGCGTGCCGGGCTGAAAGTCCCTTCAAAATGCCGTGCGGGCGGATGCGGTTTTTGCCACAGCAAGCTCGTGTCGGGGAAATTTGCGATTGCGGGAGCGGATAAAAGGCGACTTGCCGATGCAAAATTCGGCTATATTCATCCATGCTGCTCTTACCCCGATTCGGATATGGAACTGATCGTTCCGAAGGCATAAAGAAAAGGGTCGGCTTTTTGGTAAGCCGACCCTTTTTGAAAAATTGAAAACTGCACAGAATAAGTGCGGGAGGCAAAAATGGGAGAATTGACAGAACACGCCGCGGCGGAATTGTTGCACGGTCAAAGAGATTTTTTCGGTACAGGCGCCACGCTGTCGTACCGGTACAGGAAAGAACAGCTTCAGAAGCTGAAAAATGCCGTTTTGCGTTTTGAACCTGAATTGGAAAGGGCATTGAAAGAAGATTTGGGAAAAAGCCGGCAGGAGAGCTATCTGACGGAGATCGGGTTTGTCCTTTCCGATATTTCGCATACGCTCCGGAATCTGAAAAAATGGATGAAGCCGACGCGCGTCCGATCGCCGATAACGGTTTTCAGTTCCAAAAGCCGCATCGAAAAACAGCCGTACGGTATTGCCCTGATCATCGGGCCGTTCAATTATCCGTTTCAGTTGCTGATTGCGCCGCTGACTGCGGCGATTGCCGCCGGAAACTGCGCCGTTATCAGTCCCTCCGCGCAGACGCCGCATGTTTCGTGTGTGATCCGCCGCTTGATCGAGGAAACTTTCGACAGGCGTTACGTCTGTTGTACGGAGGGTGGTACCGAGGCAAACAAGGTACTCCTGCGCTGCCGTTTCGATACCATTTTCTTTACGGGGAGCGTCAATGTCGGCAGGATCGTTATGCGCGCCGCCGCCGAAAATCTGACGCCCGTCACGCTTGAATTGGGCGGCAAAAGTCCTGTAATCGTCGACGAAACGGCTAAACTTGACGTAGCTTGCGAGCGCATCGCTTGGGGAAAATTCATGAATGCGGGGCAGACTTGCGTCGCGCCCGATTATGTGTTTGTGAAGAGGGAGATCTGTGCGGCGTTCGTCGAGCGGCTGAAGCAGACGATTCGCGCGTTTTACGGTGAAGAACCGCAGGCGAGTGCCGATTACGGCCGCATCGTGAATGAGAAGCAGATGCGGAGGTTGTGCGGTATTCTTGCCGAGGATAAGGCTTTTGTCGTCTTCGGCGGTGAGTACAGCGAAAAAGACAGGTATATTGCACCCACGCTCTTGTGTCCGGATGATATTTCATCGGCGGCATGTATGCGGGAGGAGCTGTTTGGGCCGCTGCTTCCGATATTTCCTTATGACAGTCTGAAAGAGGCTCTGGACTATATCAACGGGCATGAAAAGCCGCTCGCACTGTATATCTTCAGCGAAAATACAGGAGTGGTTGAGAAAATTCTGATCCAAACTTCTTCGGGCGGCGTTTCCGTAAACGATACGATCAGCCATATCATTAATCCGAACCTTCCCTTCGGAGGAGTCGGAAACTCGGGAATGGGGCGATACCACGGCGAGGCCGGGTTTCTTGCGTTTTCGAATCAGCGGAGCGTGCTGAACCGCTCCACGCGCATCCGGATTGAACTGTCCTATCCTCCGTTCAGCGAAAAGAAATTGAAAACAGTGCGAAAACTAATGAAGTAGCGAAAAAGAGAACGGCGGCGGATACTTTTGAAGTATCCGCCGCCGTTCTTTGATTGACTCGGTGCCGCATGATCAGCCGCGCAACGGCAGACCGTGCGGGTCTTCATTTTTCTTTCCTTCCCGCAACCTGTCGAATAATTTGATGAATATACCCGACAGGGGTACGCAGAGCATAACGACGACGATGATATAGAGTATGGAAACGAAATCCAGAGAGGCATAGCCGTCGCCGAAAAACATGGTGGGCAAAATTGTCAGCCCCAGGATACAGCAGGCGCACATCGCCAAAAGCAGCACGGTACGGTAGAGGTTTAGCGGCGAGCAGACCCGGTAAAGCATCACAAGTCCCGCAAAAGTGATGATAACGACAGACATTTCCTGCAAATGCGAACCGAAATATTCAGGGACGAAGATATTGACGATATGTGTGCTTTCCACTGCAAGCACAAGCACAATTGCACACGGAATCGTCCTTGAAAGCACATATGGCAGATATTTTCCCCGCACGCGCGATTTGTTTGGTTGCAGAGAGAGGAAGAAAGAGGAAACGCCGATTACAAACATTTCCATCAGCATCATATTGTTTGTTTTAAACGGATATACCTGCTGTAAAATGATAGAAATAATTGCGAAAATAGTGGTGAAAAGCGTTTTCATCAAATAGAGAGAGGAGGAGTTCTGAATATTGTTGATGACTCTTCGCCCCTCAAATACGACATTCGGCATATTGGAGAAATTGTTATCCATCAGCACGATGTGGCTCACGTTTTTCGCTGCGTCGCTGCCGGAGGCTACGCTGACGGCGCAATCCGCTTCCTTCATGGCGAGGATATCATTTACGCCGTCGCCCGTCATTGCTACGGTGTTGCCTTCAGACTTTATCGTCTTGACCAAAATCGCCTTTTGCTCGGGGGTAACGCGACCGAATACTGTATATTTGTTGGCGACGGAAGCGACCTCCTTGTCGTTCAGCCCCTCCAGCGAAATATATTTGTCAGCATTGGAAACGCCGACCCGGCGCGCAACTTCTGCGACGGTGACGGGATTGTCGCCGGAGATAATTTTTATGGCAACGTCATTTTCCTTGAACCAACGGATCGTTTGCGCCGCATCGTCGCGGATGTTGTCGGCGATAGAGACGATGGCGAGTGGTTTAAGCCCGGAGGGGAGCCGTTCACCGGCGAGTTTTCCGCCCGAATGTGCGATCATCAGTACGCGCAGTCCCATAGACGCATATTGGTTTATGATGCGGCTGATTTTTTCGGGCATGCTCTGCAAAACAAATTCCGGCGCGCCGATGGCGATGGTGCCGATCTCATCGAATGTTACGGCGGAAAGTTTCCGCTTTGACGAGAACGGAAGAATGGCGGTTGCCTTGAGTGTCGTGTTGTGTCCGAAATAGTTATACAGGGCGATCGAAGTCTGGTTGTTGTCCTGCAAGGAGTTCAGGCAGGAGCCGACGATCTCGTTTACGGAATAATCGGTCGGATTGTTGAGCAGCATGCAGTCGTTGACCTTCATGCGCCCGTCGGTTATCGTTCCTGTTTTGTCCAGGCAAAGTACATTGACTCGTGCAAGCATTTCAAGCGAATATAAGTCCTGCACCAAGGTGTTGCGAGACATCAGCCGTATAATGCCGAGCGTGAGCGCGATGCTCGTCAAGAGAAGCATGCCCGAAGGGATCATGCCGATGACGATGGAAACGGTTCTCTGAATAGTGTCGTTCAGCTGTGAAATGCTGTCCGTCGGCACATAGTTATGCCAATTGACGAAAAACATCAGCGTCGCGATCGGTATAATGAGGAAACCGACGATATAAATGATGAGCTTGCTGGAGCGCATCAGTTCGGAATTAGGCTTCTTGTATTTTTTCGCCTTTGCCGAAAGAGAGTTCAGGTAAGTAGCCTTGCCGACTTTATCGGCGCGCGCCTTACAGGTACCGCTGGAAATAAAGCTGCCTGCATATAAAAGATCGCCCGGCTCCTTTTTGACCGGAACCGATTCGCCGGTCAGAAGAGCTTCGTTTACCTCGACAACTCCGTCCAGCACGATGCAATCTGCGGGGATCTGGTTTCCGAGCGAAAGAACGATTATGTCGTCCAGCACGATTTCCTTTGATTTGACTTCGGTTATTTCTCCGTTCCGCACCACCTTCGAAGTCGGTACGGTAAGAAGAGAAAGTTTATCGATCTTCCGTTTGGCGATGATTTCCGTAACAATGCCAAATCCCAGGTTCAGCGCGAAAATGACGACGAACAGGAACTGCGAGACCGGCGCCCGCGAATAGGCGAGCGCGATGGCTGCGGCAACGCAAAGCAGATTAAAGAAGGTGCATAGGTTACCGATCAGAATGCTTGCGTACGACTTGGAATATTTCTGATTGGTGTCGTTGAACAGAAATTGCGAGAAACGTTCGTTGACCTGCGCATCTGTCAGACCTCCGTTCACATCGGGCGAATACCGCGGCACATTGCTGTAAGCGGGAATTTGCGTGCGCTTGCGCTTGAACTGTTTTTTAATGTTTTTCAGATCGATCGGCTCGGTCTGCTGCGGGGCGGAAAGTTCGGTTTCCAGCCGCTCTTTTACATATGCCTCCACGCTCTGTTGCTTGGGGCGGGCTGCGGCGGAATCCGCTTCTTTGTCCCCGGCGGTACGCTTCCGCCCGCTCCCCGGCTTTGCGGATGCGGTGCGCGAAACGTTTCTCCGTTCTGCGGCTTTTTTGCCGGACGAAGGAGGCTGATGGGAACTTTTTTTGTTTTCGGGTTCCTCGTTGCCTTCGGGCAGGGATCCGTTCGGGGTGAGAATTTCCATGTTTTCTCCCATGTGCGATCTGATAGCGTTTATTATTATTTATTATACCATAAAATATATGGGTTTACAAATGATTTATTCATTATTTTTTTGCGGCGGAAATGAAATATTTTTTGCCGACGTACAATTGCACCGCGTAATTTTATTGCAAAAAAAGTATTTTTGGGTTAAAATAATACCGATATAATAAACCGAAAAGGCATACAGGAGGCACGAAGATGATCGATATCAATTTTTTAAGGGCGAACCCCGATATTGTTCGCGAAAATATCCGCAAGAAATTTCAGGATAAAAAACTGCCGCTGGTCGACGAAGTTTTGGAGTTGGACGCAAAGCGCCGCGAATTGCAGAAGGAAGGGGACTCCCGCCGTGCCATGCGCAATTCCCTCAGCGCGCAGATCGGCAGGCTGATGAAGGAAAAAAATGTAGACGAAGCGAACAAAGTCAAAGCGCAGGTAGTCGAAAATAACGAGCGCATCGCCGCCATTGAGCAGGAAACGGAACAGATTGCCGCAAAACTCAAACAGGATATGATGGCAATCCCGAACATTATCGCCGACGACGTGCCGATCGGCAAAGACGATTCGGAAAACGTAGAAAGGCAGCGCTTCCTCGAACCGAAGGAAAAGCCTTTTGAGGTGCCGTATCATTTGGATATTCTGGAAAAACTGTGCGGTATCGATTTGGATTCTGCGCGCCGCACGAGCGGACAGGGATTTTATTATCTTCTCGGCGACGTGGCGCGCCTGCACTCTGCTGTCCTCACCTATGCGCGCGATTTTATGATCGACAAAGGTTTCACATATGTTATACCCCCGTTCATGATCCGCAGCGATGTCGTATCGGGCGTTATGTCTTTCGAGGAAATGGACGGCATGATGTACAAGATCGAAGGGGAAGATTTATATTTGATCGGTACGAGCGAGCATTCCATGATCGGTCGTTTTATGAACACGGTACTCGACGAAAAACAACTTCCGCTCACGCTCACGAGTTACTCGCCTTGCTTCCGTAAGGAAAAGGGCGCGCACGGCATTGAAGAGCGCGGTATCTACCGCATCCATCAGTTCGAAAAGCAGGAAATGATCGTTGTCTGCAAACCCGAAGAGAGCAGCGCGTGGTTCGAAAAACTGTATAATTATACGGTGGAATTGTTTGTTTCCATGCAGATTCCCGTCCGCACTCTCGAGTGCTGCTCGGGCGATCTTGCCGATTTGAAATACAAGAGCATCGATGTGGAGGCTTGGAGCCCGCGCCAGAAAAAATATTTCGAGGTGGGCAGCTGTTCCAATCTGACCGACGCGCAGGCACGGCGGTTAGGGATTCGCTATAAGACGGAAAAAGGGAATGCCTTTGCACATACGTTGAACAATACAGTCGTCGCGCCGCCGCGTATGCTTATCGCGCTTTTGGAAAATCATCTGAACGAGGACGGCAGCGTAAACATCCCCGAAGTCCTGCAAAAATATATGGGCGGCAAAACAAAAATTCTTCCGAAAAACTGAATCCATAGAGCAGAACTTTTCAGCCCCCGCGGTTTAATTCGCGGGGGCTTTGTCATACCCGGCGCATTCGGGCATATATATAAGTAAGCTGCAAAAAAGAGGACAAGCCATGCTCAATTTTTTGACGGAAAATATTCTTTCCGCAATCAGGAACGTGAATATCAACCTGGTATATGAGCTGCGTATCCGCGCCAATAAACCTGTGGTGCTCAATTACGGCGGAAATTATACATTTCTGGGCGGGCGCGGCATTACCGAAAATATCGGCGGAGCGCTCGTGGCGAGCTATGCCGATATTGAAAAAATTATTTATCGGGCGAGCGAGTTTTCCGTCTATTCCGTATCGGAACAGCTGCGGCGCGGTTTTATCGCAGGGTCAAGCGGCGAACGCATCGGATTGGCTGGCGAATTTGTCTATGAGAACGGGAGTGTGCTCACAGTCAAGGATGTAACGTCGCTCAATATCCGCGTGCCGCACGAGGTGCGCGGATGCGGAGAGGAGATTTATAGGGCCTGTTTTATGCGAGGGATTGCAAACGCCCTGATCGTTTCCGCTCCCGGCAGGGGCAAAACGACGATCCTGCGCGATTTGGCGCGGCTTATATCGTCGCATTACCTCATCAATATCCTCATCAACGACGAACGAAACGAGATATGTGCCTGCAACAAGGACTATTCTCTGGATACGGGTGCGTTTACCGATATTATTCGCTATGCGGACAAGCGCGATTCCCTTGTATGTGCCATGCGTTCGATGCGCCCGGATCTTATTATTACGGACGAAGTCGTTTCGCCGGAAGAGGCGGACGCCCTTGCTGCATGTGTCCGCGGCGGTATCACCGTAATTGCCTCCGCGCACTGCAAAGACCTGGAAAGCCTGCTTACTTCGCCCGTATTTGCACGCGTCCTGCAGGAAAAAGTTTTTGAATATTATATAGTGCTTTCTTCCGCCGGGGTCGGAAATTTGAGCGGCATATACGATGCAGACCTGCGCGCGGTTTCGGGGCGGAAATGTTGAAAATACTGATTTGCGCATCTCTGTTTTCGCTCTGCGTAGGGTGTGCGTTCTGGCTTACGCGGAAATATCGGAAAAGAAAAGATTTCTTTTATAATCTCGATCTGTTTAACGAGCGGCTTGTAAACGAAGTCAGTTACACGAAAATTCCGCTGCCGGCATTTGCCGAAAAATATGAGTTCACCGGCGACTTTAAAAAAATGCTGGAGGAAAAACGGACGGATTTTCAGGCTGACAGATATGAATTTGCCTATCTTACCGAGGACGAAAAAAAGTTTCTCGGCGATTATTTCCGTATGGTCGGAGGCAGCGATTCCGCTTCGCAGAAAACGTATCTTTCCGCACAGCGCAAGGAAATCGGTGAGCGGCGCCGGGTGAGCGATGAAATATATGCAAAATATTTTTCACTCTATCTGAAGCTCGGCGTTCTGGCAGGACTTGTGCTGATAATCCTGATCATATGACTGTCGGGGGAATTGTATGCAAATCGACATTATCTTTAAAATTGCGGCAGTCGGTATCATAGTAACGATCGTCTGCCAGATACTCAAAAAATCAGACCGGGACGACATTGCTACGATCGTCAGCCTTGCCGGGTTGATCATTGTGCTCGCCGTCGTTATAGATATGGTTGCGGATCTGTTCGATTCGGTGCGCAGCATATTCGATTTATTCTGACTATGGCAGAACTTATCAAAATCATCGGAGTCGGGCTTGTAACGGCGGTCGCCGCGGTGCTTCTCCGCAGTACGAAGCCGGAGTTGTCTTTTGCCGTAACGGTGGCGGGCGTCGTCATCATCCTGATATTTGCCATTGATCTTGCGAGTGAGACCTTCGGCATCTTTTCGGAGATCGGGGAAATGGCGGGTATCGACGATTCTCTCGTCAAAATCGTCGTCAAAATCATTGCGATCGGGTATCTTGTGGAATTTGCGGCGGGAATGGTGGAGGATTTCGGGTCAAAAAGCGTGGCGGACAAGCTCGTGTTTGCGGGTAAGGTCATCATATTCACCGTTTCCGTGCCGATTGTCCGCAGCATGGTCACGCTGATCGGAAACTTTTTGGAGATGCTATGAAAAAATTTGCGAGAGCAGGCAGGTGCATCTTCCTGCTCCTGCTGCTTTGTATCCTTTCGTCGATCGTCTTTTTTCCCGCATCGGCGGACGGGGAAGATCAGGAAGCGGATCTTTCCGGGAACATCGACGAAATACTCTCCGAGTTGGATACGGATGAGCTGCAGGAATACCTCGACTCCCTTACTGACGAGCAAAAGGAACTTTTCGGCGGAAGCATTACCGAAGCGATCCGTTCGGTAATCGACGGAGATTTCAAGCTCGACTATTCGAACGTGTTATCGGCAGTTGCCGGGCTTATTTTCAGCGGTCTGAAGGGGATGCTCCCCGCTTTCTGCGTCATATGCTCCATCGCGATTCTTTGCGGGCTTCTGACACATTTCCGAAGTTCGTTTGCGGAGAACGGAACGGCAAAGCTCATCCATTTCGTCGGCTATTCGGCGATACTTGTGTTGATCCTTTCTTCCCTTGCGGGTGTGTTGGGCGATTGCATTTCGTCGGTAAATTCCATGCGGGCGCAGATGCAGGCGATTTTTCCCGTTCTGCTCACGCTCATTGCCACCAGCGGCGGGAGCGTTTCGGTTGCGGTGTATCAGCCTGCAGTGCTTTTTTTAAGCGAGGCGGTAGTGGGCGTCATAACCTCGGCGGTATTTCCGCTTGCAGGTTTGATTTTCGTTCTGAATATGGTCGGAAACATGAGCAAAGAAATCAGAGTGAAGAATTTTTCGTCTCTGTTCGCGGGGATTATCAAGTGGACGCTTGGCATCACCCTCGCTGCTTTCACGGTTTTCCTTACGGTGCAGGGGATTACTTCGGCAACTTATGACGGGCTGTCCTTTAAAGCGGCAAAGTATGCGATCAGCAATTCTGTTCCGATCGTGGGAGGATTCCTCGGCAGCGGATTCGACCTTGTTATTGCGGGGAGCGTCCTCATTAAAAACGCGGTCGGCTCCTGCGGTATCGCATTGCTCGTAATCGTGCTGGCGGCGCCTTTGATTCAGTTGGCGGTATGCAATCTTTTTTTAAAAATCGCGGCGGCGGTTACCGAACCGGTCGGAGATTCCGGCATCTCCGATTTTCTGTCGTCCGTTTCGGGAACAATGAACTATTTTATTGCGGGGCTTTTATCGGTGGCGTTTATGTATTTTGTTACGATGCTGCTTTTGATTTGCTCCTCAAACAGTCTCTTTTAAGATGCAGGCATACATTTGGGCAGTTTGCGGTGCGGTCATTATTTCCGCGCTGGCGTCAATCCTCCTGCCGGAAGGAAAAACGGGGAAGTTTATCAACGGTATATTGAAATTATTCTGCCTGTCGGTCATGCTGACCCCGCTGTTTGCCATTCTTGCCGCGGGCGAACTGCCGCAGGGCGGGAACGGCTCCGGGCAAACGGAACTGGACTCCGGTTTCATCGAATACATGTTCGGCAGGCGGGCGGAAGCGGATGCCGAAGCGCTGGATACCGCCATTGAATCGGAGTTTTCAATCGCTGTTTCGGCAGAGATTTTGTGGGACTATGCCGAATATGCGTATAATGTGACGGATGTAAACATTAAAATCGAAAATTTCGGAATGTACGGTGACGACGAGCATATATTTATTATAGGTCGGGTCGAGAGCCGTGCGAAGGAAATGTTTCCGGATGCGGAGGTAAACATATATGAATGATCCGACGGGTGTTCAAAAGAAAAAAATTCGCTTCGGCAGACTGCCGGAAGTGTTGGCGGTTGCCCTGTTCGTTCTCGTCGTTGCGGCGGTTTTGCTGTTTTCGATTCGGGGCGGCGGTACGGCTGCCGGTGAGGCATCGGTAAACTATATCGATGTTCTGGAAGGGAAATTATCCGCGGCGCTGTCGGAAATCGATGGCGCGGGCAGCGTCGAAGTCGTAATCAATGCTCGGTCGGAGGGCGAATTGGTTCTGGCGATGGAAACGACGGTAAACGAGGACGGCAGCGTAACGACAAAGCCGGTTCTCGTGGGAGGCGAAGTAGTCGTTCTCGAGGAAAAGTATCCGGAAATAACGGGGGTTCTGATCGTTTCGGAAGGGGCTGACGACTTGAGCGTCAGGTTCAGCCTTCTGGAAGCGGCGGCGTCCGTTTTAAATATAAACCAAAGCATAATCAAAGTATACACAAAGGGCGGCTGAAATCAATAAAAGGAGATTGGAAAGATGTCGAAAACAAAAAAGATCATTATTATGTCCGGATTGGTGCTGCTGCTCGCGGTAACGGCGGTGTTCAACTTTGTTCTTGCGGGAACATTGCCCGGCAACGCGGATACAGACGGCGTAACGGCGGCAAATTATTTTTCGACCTATCGGACGGAGCGGACGACGACGCGCAACGAGGAACTTTTGCAGCTGGACTCCATTTTGCAGGATGCGGAAGCGGGGAGCGACGCATATGAAGAGGCAATGGCTCTCAAACTGGAGATCGTGTCGATCATGGAGCGCGAACTTCTCCTCGAAACGTATATCAAATCGCTCGGGTATCAGGATGCGGTTGTGAGCATCGGTATGGATTCCGACAACGTAAACGTATTCGTGAATGCAACCGAACTTGCGTACAACGATTTTCTCTCTATCTATAACATTCTTACCGAAGAAGCGGGTTGCGACCCTGCAAACGTAAATATTATGCCGATAAATTCGGAAAGTTAAAAAAAACGCTGTTCAATTCCGGAAAAATGTGCTATAATAACACCGAGAATATCTTTCGGGAGAATTGAGGATGGCATTATTCAAGCGAGTACCTCCGGAGGGGCAGAAAGGGAAAATTTCCTATAACTCCGGCATTGTGAGCGGCATCGTTGCTCTCGCCATAAAAGAAGTGGAGGGGGTCGAGCTTCTCGCCGGGAAGAAAAAGGGACTGAAGCTGTATTTTGAAAAGGACGGTATTTATGCGGAGATTTCCGTCAATGCCGATTACGGATACAGCGTACCTGACGTCGCGTTCAAAATCCAGCAGGCGGTCAAACATAACGTTGAGGCGATGACGGAATATAAAGTCAAACGCGTAGACGTTTATGTGGTCGGAGTGGATTTTTCACAGGAACGCATTGCAGAACAATAATAAAAGACACTTCTGTTTTCCCCTCGGCTTTTCGGGGGGAAAACAGACTGTTCGGAATAAATTGCTCAGGAAGAAAGGACTATGAGAAACAAGGCGCGCGAATGTGCGTTTAAAATTATTTTTGCCTCTTTATTCGGCACGGAAAATGCCGGGGCTTTTCGCCGCAGCGTCTATAAGGCGTTTTCCCTGGACGGAGAGGATGCTGCATACGCGGACAAACTGGTGGAATTGGTTAGCGAACACAGCGCGGAATTTGCCGGTCTTTTGGATAAATATTCCATCGGTTTTTCGGAAAAACGAATTTTTCCCGCCGACAAGAGCCTTTTGATGATGGCGATGGCGGAGATGAAATATGTGGACGACGTTCCGGATATTGTTGCTATCGACGAAGCAGTCGGGCTGGCAAAGAAATATTCGACGGAGCGCAGCGCCGGTTTTGTGAACGGTGTGTTGGCTGCATTTTTGAACGGAGGAAAACAATGAGTACGGTTATTGACGGAAAGGCGCTTGCCGCACGCATGCGCGCGGAAATAAAAGAGCGGGTTGCGGCGTTTAAGGCGGAGCGCGGCAGAGAAATCGGACTTGCCGTCGTATTGGTGGGAGAGGATTCTGCTTCGCAGGTCTATGTGCGCAATAAGATCAAAGCGTGCGAGGAGGTGGGGATCCAATCCTATTCGTATCATTTGCCCGCAGACGCCACGCAGAATCAGGTTTGTGAGCTGGTGGACGAACTTGCCGCGTCGGAAAACGTACACGGCATACTCGTTCAGCTGCCGCTTCCCCGCCATATCGACGAGCGTGAGGTGCTTCGCCGCATCCCGACGAAGAAGGATGTCGATGGGTTCTGTGCCGAAAATGTGGGGAATCTTGCCATGAATCGCGAAACAATAGCCGCCTGCACTCCATTTGGCGTCATGAAAATGTTGGAGGCATACGGAATCGACCCGAAGGGCAAGAGCGCGGTCGTGCTCGGGCGTTCGAATATTGTCGGAAAACCGATGGCGATGCTTCTTCTCAATGCCGATGCCACTGTTACCGTCTGTCACAGCAAGACAAAGAATCTGAAAGAGGTTTGCGCTTCAGCCGATATACTCGTTGTTGCGATCGGTCGCGCGAAGTTCGTAACGGAGGATATGGTCAAGGAGGGAGCCGTAGTGATCGATGTGGGGATGGACAGAGACGAGAACGGCAGGCTCTGCGGCGATGTCGATTATGATGCAGTTAAAGAAAAAGCGTCTTATATCACACCCGTACCCGGAGGGGTCGGGCCTATGACGATTACAATGCTTTTATACAATACCGTTCAAACGGCTTCGAGAGGTTGATTTGGATTCGAATTTCAAACAAAAGTGGGAAGAGTACCGTTCTGAATTCGAGAACGTTTTGGCTGATTATCTCGAGAGGATGCAAATTCGTCCTCCGGTGCTGAATGACAGTTTCCGTTATTCCCTCGCGCTCGGAGGGAAACGTTTTCGCCCTGTTCTGATGTTCGCGTGCGCGCGTTCTCTGGGCGGAAAGCCGGGCGATGTGGCTGGATTTGCGCTCGCCTTGGAAATGCTGCACACCTATTCGCTTATTCACGACGATTTGCCCGCCATGGATAACGATGATTTTCGCAGAGGGAAGCCGTCCAACCATAAAGTTTTCGGTGAAGGGCAGGCAATTCTTGCGGGCGACGCATTGCTCAACGAGGCGTATTCCGTCTGTTTTGAGGAATGCCGCAAGGGAAAAACGTATCTGAATGCAGCAGCCGAGATCTGCAAAAATGCGGGTATCGGCGGCATGATCGCAGGGCAGGCGGCAGATCTCTTTTTTGAACAGAAGGAGGCGGGCAAGGCGGAGGAGGACTTTATAATTCTCCACAAAACGGCGAAGATGATCGTTTCCGCGGCGGTTGTACCCGCGCTCGTCTACGGGGCGGATGAGAATATAGCGGCGCTGTTTGCGGAATTCGGCAAGCATTTGGGCATTTTGTTTCAGCTTACGGACGATATCCTGGATGTCACGGGCGATTTTGAAAAGCTCGGCAAAACCCTCGGGAAGGATGCTTCGGAAGGCAAACTGACTTTTGTCCGGGTCTGCGGATTGGATAAATGTAAAGAACTTGCCGAACAGCACCGCAACATCTGCCGGCAGATTCTGGACGATTTGCCCTACGATTGCTCCTTTCTGTCGGAACTGACAGACTATGTGTTGAACAGGGATGCCTGATGCGACTGGACAGGTATCTTGCGGAAAACGGATTCTCTTCCCGAACAAAGGCGGCTCGCGCCATAGCGGAGGGGCGCGTTCTGCTCAACGGGCGCACGGGAAGAGCTTCTGATGAAGTAAAAGACGGCGATTCCGTCGCCGTGCGCGAAAGCAAGTTCGCTTTTGTTTCGGAGGGCGGGTACAAATTGCAAAAAGCGTTCGATGATTTCGGCTCGGATGTCCGTGGATGCATATGCGTCGACTTGGGTGCAAGTACGGGCGGATTTACCGATTGTTTGTTGCAGGCGGGCGCGGAAAGGGTATTTGCCGTAGATGTGGGAAAGGATCAGCTTGACGCGGCAATATGCAAAGATCCCCGCGTTTTTGTGCTTGACGGTATGAATGTGCGCTATTTGCGGCGGGAAGATATTGCCTCCGCCCGGATTGATACGGTTACGGCAGATCTGAGTTTTATTTCGCTGAAATTGATTTTGCCCGTAATTTCGCAGCTCCTGGATGAAGGAGGGAGTGCTTATGTTCTGGTCAAACCGCAGTTTGAATGCGGGGGCATCGGGTTGAATAAGCACGGAATACTCAGGGACAGGAAAAGAAGACAGGATATTGTTGCCGATATTGCCGGGGCGGCAGCCGGGTGCGGTCTGGAACCGTCGGGCGTTACGGCTGCGCCGATCCGAGAGGGGAAGAATACCGAATATATTCTGCGGTTGAAAAAAGTGTGCCGCGCGGCAGCCGTGAGCAAACAATTTACGGAAATGGTCGGCGGTTTGGAATAAACGGATGAAAAAGGAAGAAAATGCGAGGCGGAAGGAGCGAAGATATACGGAAGGGCAGAAGCGGCTGTTAGCGTTTGACCCGCAAGATCTGGACGACGACGAACGCGAATTGCTCCGCCGTGTTTTGCTCCCGCGGACAAAATATCTGCCCCAGACGGACGAAGAGGGCAAAGAACTTGCCCTGCAGATGCTTAAAGAAGAAAAGTTCGGAAAAATGCTTGCGTTTATCGAGGCGATCCGCTCCCGCTACGGGGAAGTTGAGTGCCGATGGACGCGCGGGAATCATTTGTGGGAACTTTTCTATTCGGTAAGAAAGGGTGCAGACGTTCTGTGTCGCTTCGGTATTTGTTTCAATGTATTCAATCTGATTATCACGTTCGGAAAGAAGGAATGCGAGCGCTTTGAGGAGGAAAGGGACAGTTTCCCGCGCGGCGCGGTTCAATGGACGTATGATATGGCGGTTACGGAGCATGGCAGGAAAAATCTGATGTTCGACCCGTGCGAGCCGGGCATCCGGCCGTATTTATTCCGCTTGCTCGATTATAAAAGAAAACCGCTTCCGTCAGCTTCGGAAAACTGATTAAGAGGACATTGTCTGTTGCTATAAAGGAAAAGTGCGTTACCGCAAACAGCGGAACGCACTTTTTGTTAGCTTTTATTGCTGTTGTAATTGTACAATATTGCAAAAAGCGGAATATTGAAAATATAGATGCAGGGGAATATCGCATAGAGCATAAAGTTCAGCGGAGTATCGGCTGCGGCAGAAATCAGGTAGGCGATCAGGCAAGTGATCAATACCAGGTTGACAAAGACGATCAGGCTCGCCGAAATATACGATTTCGACTGCGTTTTACGGCTGTTTTTGCCGTAGCCGCGCAGATACAGAAACAGGAATACGCCAAGCATCACAAAATCGATTACAAACGGAATTACGACATATGCCGCGTGCGAGTGCATAACGCCTTGCAGACAAAGATTTACGATGCATTCAGCGAGCGCGATTATAAATACATACACAGCTGTAACAAACAGCGCCTTTCCTTTGTCAAAAGTATTACTTGCAGCCTTTGCCACCGTTCTGTTTCGGGAGCCGTTTGTTGTCGTGATGCGAAGCCCCTCGTTTTCCGCCTTTTCTTCCACATCATAAAATTCGATATTGCTGGCTGTCGTCCCGCCGGTTGGCTCCGGGCGGGGTGCGGTTGCTTCGGCGGGCGGGGCGGAAGATTCTGCCGCTGCGTCATATTCGTCCGCGGCGGGTTCCTGCGGCTCCTCCGGGCGCTCGTCTTCCTCGTGCGGTTTTATCGTGTTGTCGTACAGGCGGGAAAGAAGAGATTTGTAGTTCCGTTCCGCGGGAGAGCGGTTTACATACAGCAAATCTGCAGCTTCATTTTCTGCGGCGGTGGGTGCCGGACTTTCTGTCTGCGGCGGCGCATAATAATAATTTGCCTGTTGGTCGGTATAATACCCCTGCGGGGGTTGCTCGTAAGCCGGCTCTTGCACGGGTTGCTGCGGAGGGTATTCCTCCCGCGGCGCATTGCCGAATACGGAGCTGTCGAAGGTATTTCGGTCTTCACGGTTGCGCTGCGCCACATGCGTATAATAATAAGAAGTTGCGTCCGTATCGTCACCGATCAGAACTTTATAATTTTCGTGAATCCGCTGCTTTTCTTCATCAGAAAGCGGGACTTCTTCCTTCGGAGCGATCGGTGATTCGGGAACCTGACGCTGCTCCGGCTGCGCTGCGGCGGGAGGCTCCGGATTGTGCTGTCTTATTTCGCTTCGAGGTTCTGCAGAAGCTGCCGCGGCGACGGACTCGTACTGCAATTCCTGTTCCGGCTGTTGCTGCCGATCCGTATCTGCCCGCTCTTCTGTTGCGGGGATATGTTCGGCTGCGGCAAATTCAGCGGCGGGGTCTTGCGATCCGGCGCCTTGGGCGCTGTCCTGCGCGGGGGCGGATTCGGCGTCGTTTTGCGCAGCTGCTTCGTTTTCTTCGCCTTCGCCCAACTCGATGAAATCTTCTTCGTCGCCCTTGCCGACGGGGACGCGCGAGGTTGACTTTTTCAAAATATTGAAGTCGACGGATGCAGAAGGAGGGGGATTATTGAAATCGTAATCGCGCTCGGAAATTAGGCTGTCGATGACCGTTCGGGAATATTCCCATTCGGCGAGGTTCTGTTCGACGACCTTCCTGCCCTTATCCGTGATCTGGAAATATTTCCTGCGTCCGCCGTTGCTTACGCCGCCCCAATACGAAGTCAGAAAATCCTGGCTTTCCAAACGTTTCAGAGCGCTGTAGAGGGTCGGCTGTTTCAAAGTATATTGTCCCTTGCTCTTTTCCTCGATTTCATTGATGATTTCGTAGCCGTACTTATCGCCGTCATAGAGCGTACGCAGAATGATGGTGTTGATATGACCGCGAATCAGGTCGCTGCTGATGGAGGAATTGGCGGAAATATCCTTTTCATTATCATTGGTGCTGTCTGGATTCATGGCAGACCTCCTTTTCGTAAATATTATACTATTATTGTCGATATTTGTCAAGATTTGGAGAAAATATATTAAAAAAACTCTTTTTATACATGGTATTATGTCAGATATAATCGGTGCTAAAACCGCAAAAATCAGTCGGCGAAATTATTGGACAAACTGCGTCTGTTTGTTGTAAAATATTAAAGCAAAGGAGAAACACGGATATGAAAGCAAGCAATAAGATCAGTCGCAAATTTACGCTGCGCAACTATGAAACGGACTTCGACCAGAAGTTGAAACCTTCTGCGTTGCTCGGATATTTCCAGGAAACGGCGGGGGATCATTCCGAGGAGATGGGATTGGGTTTTGCAAAGCTTGCGGGCGAAGGGCGGTTTTGGGTTTTGTCTAAAATCTATGTCGAGGTTGACAGTCGTCCGTCCTTCCGGGATGAAATCACGGTGGAAACGTGGCCGCATGTTCCGAACAAGGCAATTTACGAACGCAGTTTTTCCGTTCGAGGCTCTGCGGAGGAGTCACTTTTGCGGGCGTTTTCCCGCTGGTGCATTCTCGACGCAAAGAACGGCAGGATCGTTCCTTGTGCAAAAATCGACCAGCCGGAAATCGATTTTATCGGGGAGCATGCCGTCGATTGCGCAGACTGGCGCGTCGAGACTGTGTGCGAAAAAACGATTCCCGCTTTTTCGTTGAAAATTGCGAATTCGGAGTACGACCTCAATAATCATGTAAACAATATAAAATATGCAGATTATATATTTAACTGCTTTTCGGTCGAGGAGTTGCGCGCTCGCCGCCTGAAGGCGTTTCAGATCCATTATATCAGGCAGTCGCACGAAAATGATGTCCTCGAATTTTACCGGGAGGAGACGGGAAACGGAGAGTTTATCATCGAAGGGATCAAAAACGGGAGTGAGCAGGTCATTGCCGCGAAAGTGTGGTTTGAGTAAGATGGAATACACCCTCATACGCTCCCGCCGGCGTACTCTAGCCCTGACCGTTTGCGGCGGGCGCGTTACGGTCAGGGCGCCGTATGGTATGCCGGAAGAGAAGGTTCGCCGGTTTGTAGAGCAAAAGAGGCATTGGGTGGAGACGAAAATCGCCGAACAATATACCGCTGCGGCGAGGTATGCTGCGGTGCGGCAGGGCATTAGTCTCTTGGATTCGGGAATGGAACGACCGGTTTACTATGGTGCCTCGAAAAACATGGAAGAAGGCGGCGCTTTTTTTCTGAAAAGCAGTAAGGTCGTGCGCAGCTATTTTGAAAAGACGCGCTGCTGGATTCTTTACGAAACGGTTCATTTCTTTTCGTGCAGGATAGGTTTGACGCCGCACGATGTTTCGCTCTGTGATTTTAAGGCGCGCTGGGGCGGCTGCGATGCAGAAGGGCGCGTTAAGCTGAATTGGCGCCTGGCTATGCTTCCTCCTGAGCTCCGCGACTATGTGATTATTCACGAGCTGTGTCATCTGCGCGAGCTGAATCATTCGGCGGATTTCTGGAGATTGGTAGAAAAATATTGTCCGTCATACCGCGAATACAGAAGTCGGCTTCGCGATTTCTCTTTTCTGACGCTGATGTACCGGCGCGAAAAAACGCAAAGCTGATTTTATGCAGTAAATCTTGCATTTTTATGTATAAATATTAAATTTATGCAAAATTTAATGAATTTATTTGTATGCTTTACGAAAATAGGCGCCTCAAATGCTTGACTTCCGCCGTGAATCAATGTATAATCTAAATCAGTAAATTAAAAGGAAGCGAACGGCTATGGAAAAGAAAGAGATCAAAAAGGTTGTTTTGGCTTATTCGGGAGGGTTGGATACCTCCATTATCATCCCGTGGCTGAAAGAGAACTATAATAATTGCGAAGTGATTGCCGTGTCCGCAGACGTCGGGCAGGAGAGCGAGCTGGAGGGTCTGGAGGAAAAGGCGTTAAAGACGGGCGCTTCCAAATTATACATCGAAGATCTGCGCAAGGAATTTATCGAGGATTATATTTATCCGACGATGAAGGCTGGCGCGGTGTATGAAAACAAATATTTGCTCGGTACGTCGTTCGCCCGCCCGATCATTGCAAAACGCATTGTCGAAATCGCAAAAAAAGAAGGAACGGATGCGATTTGCCACGGTTGCACGGGCAAGGGGAACGATCAGGTTCGCTTTGAACTGACGATTAAGGCGTTTGCGCCTGAAATGACCATCATCGCTCCTTGGCGCATCTGGAATATTAAAAGCCGCGACGAGGAGATCGACTACGCGGAAGCACACAATATTCCTTTGAAGATCACGAGGGAAACCAATTATTCCAAAGATAAAAATCTGTGGCACCTTTCCCACGAAGGGTTGGATCTGGAAGATCCTGCCAACGAGCCGCAGTACGATAAGATACTCGAACTCGGCGTTTCTCCTGAAAAGGCGCTGGACAAGCCGACCTATCTTACGTTGAAATTTGAGAAGGGTATCCCCGTTGCACTCAACGGAAAGAAGCTCGGTTCCGTAGAGCTGATCGCGCAGCTGAATAAAATCGGCGGCGAGAACGGCGTCGGTATCGTTGATATGGTGGAAAACCGCCTCGTCGGCATGAAGAGCCGCGGCGTATACGAAACGCCCGGCGGCAGTATTCTCTATGCGGCGCACGAATACCTCGAAATGCTTTGCCTGGATAAGGATACGCAGCATTTCAAACAGCACATCGGCATTAAATTCGCCGAACTCGTCTATAACGGTCAGTGGTTCACGCCGCTGCGCGAGGCGCTCTCCGCGTTTGTCGATAAGACGCAGGAGAACGTGACGGGCGAGGTCAAGCTGAAAGTTTATAAAGGGAACATCATCCTTGCGGGAATGAAGAGCGAGCATTCGCTGTACAGCGAGGAGATTGCGACGTTCGGCGAAGAGGATGTATACAATCAGCACGATGCGGAAGGGTTCATCAATCTGTTCGGATTGCCTATTAAGGTGCATGCGATGCTGGAAAGCAAAAAACTGAAATAGCAAAATAATTAAAAAGGGTTTGCGGCGCAGAAAATCGTGCCGCAAACCGTCTATATTGAACGGCAATGATAAATGTATTTATTGACGGAAAAGAGGGAACAACCGGGCTGCAGATTTTTGAGAGGCTGGGAAAGCGGGACGATATCCGAATTTCTTCCCTTTCCGAAAAGCTTCGCAAGGATGTAAATGCACGGAAAGAGCAGATCAACGCGGCGGATATTGTGTTCCTTTGCCTGCCCGATGCGGCGGCTCGCGAGTCGGTTTCTCTGTGTGAAAACAAGCAAGTAAAAATTATCGACGCGTCGACGGCGCACCGCACCGATCCCTCGTGGGCGTACGGCTTTCCCGAATTGTCGGAAGAACATCGTAAAAAGATTGCCCTTTCACGCCGTGTTGCCGTCCCCGGGTGCCATGCGAGCGGTTTCATTTCGCTCGTATATCCTCTCGTGGCGGGAGGCATTGTATCGCCCGATTATCCGTTCGTCTGCCATTCGGTTACGGGGTACAGCGGGGGCGGAAAAAAGATGATCGCCGAATACGAGGCGGACGGGCGCGACGGCGCGCTCGACAGTCCGCGCCAGTACGGTACGTCGCAGATGCACAAACATCTGCCCGAAATGAAGGCGGTCTGCGGGTTGCAATGCGAACCTGTCTTTAATCCGATCGTTTCCGATTTCTATAGCGGTATGTGCGTCACCGTTCCGCTGTACGGCAGGCTTTTACAGAAAAAAATGTCTGTAAATGATATTAAAAGATATTTTGCAGAGTACTATGCGTCAAGTAATTTTATTCAGGTTGCGGACGAAATGCCCGCATATCTTCCCGCCAATGAACTTTCGGGAACGAACAGAATGAAAATATATGTCGGCGGGAACGACGAGCGCATTTTATTGGCTTCCGTATTCGATAACCTTGGTAAAGGTGCTTCGGGTGCGGCGGTACAGTGCATGAACATCATGCTTGGGTTGGATGAACGGGTGTCGCTTCTTTAGGCGCGAGTTCTATTGGAATCAATTTGTTGCATCGTATTTGAGGTAAACCGGTATGAAGAAAATCGAAGGCGGCGTTTGCGCTCCCGAGGGGTTCAAAGCAAACGGGGTGCATTGCGGGATCCGCAAGAATAAGACAAAGAGAGATCTGTCTCTTATCGTAAGCGATGTGCGCTGCGCGGCGGCGTGCGTCTATACGCAGAATCTGGTCAAGGGCGCGCCGATCGCTGTGACGAAGCGGCACGTTGCAGACGGTTATGCGCAGGCAATCGTCTGTAACAGCGGCAACGCGAATACCTGCAATGCGAACGGCGAGGCAATCGCGGAGGGCATGTGCAAATTGGTCTCCGAACGGACGGGGATTCCTGCGGAGGACGTCGTCGTCGCTTCGACGGGCGTCATCGGTCAGCCGCTTTCGCTCGACCCGATTGCGGCGGGTATGGACGAGCTTGTCAAAGGGTTGGGGGACAACAGCCTGTTTGCCGCGCAGGGCATCATGACGACGGACACCGTCGACAAGCAGATCGCTTATACCTTTACGCTCGGCGGGAAGGAGTGCAGGATCGGCGCGATCGGCAAGGGCGTCGGCATGATCAATCCGAACATGGCGACCATGCTCATTTTTATCACGACGGACGTTTTCATCTCGCCCGCCATGTTGCAGAAGGCGCTTTCCGCGGACGTGAAGGATTCCTTTAATATGGTCAGCGTCGACGGAGACACTTCGACCAACGATATGGTCTGCGTGCTTGCAAACGGTCAGGCGGGCAACGCCTGCATCGAAGAGAACGGAAAAGATTTTGTCACCTTCCGCAAGGCGCTGAACAAGGTAACGACCAACCTATGCCGCCGTATCGCCAAGGACGGCGAGGGCGCGACGAAACTTCTCGAATGCAAGGTCGTCGGGGCAAAGAGCAAGAACGCGGCGAAGCTCATTGCCAAATCGGTCATCAAATCTTCCTTGTTTAAGGCGGCGATGTTCGGGGCGGACGCGAACTGGGGGCGGGTGCTCTGCGCGATCGGTTATGCGGGTGCAGATGCGGATATAACCAAAATCGACGTCGATTTCAAGAGCAAGGCGGGTACGCTCGCCGTGTGCCGCGGCGGGAGCGGCATTCCTTTCTCGGAAGAGGAGGCGAAGGAGATTCTCTCGTGCGACGAAATTGAAATCCTCATCAATATGAACGACCGCGGCGGCAGGGCGACAGCGTGGGGCTGTGACCTTACCTACGATTATGTGAAGATCAACGGCGACTATCGGACTTAATAATTTTTGGTGCAAAGGCAGTAAGAAAATGGATATCAACGAAATCAACGACAAAAAGTTCCGTGCGCAAGTGCTTATCGAAGCGCTGCCGTATATTCAGGATTATAACGGGAAAATCATCGTCGTCAAGTACGGCGGCAACGCAATGATCAACGATCAGTTAAAGATGTCTGTCATGCGCGACATCGTTTTGCTCAATCTTATCGGCGTCAAAGTCGTACTCGTACACGGGGGCGGGCCGGAAATTTCCGAGATGCTCAAAAAGGTCGGCAAGGAATCCGTGTTTGTCGACGGGCTTCGCTATACGGACGAGGAAACGGCGGAAATCGTACGCATGGTGCTTGCGGGCAAAATCAACAAATCGCTTGTCAATCTATTGGAGAGTATCGGCGGCAAGGCGCTCGGTCTCTGCGGTATCGACGGGCACATGATGAAGTGCTGCAAGGCGGACGAAAAGCTCGGCTATGTCGGCAAAATAACGGAAATGAATACGAAGGTCATCACCGACGCGCTCGACGCCGGCTATATCCCCGTTGTTTCCACCGTCGGGTACGACGACGAGGGGCATATCTATAACGTCAATGCCGACACGGCTTCCGCCGTCATCGCGGGGGCGCTCGGGGCGACCAGTCTCATCCTCATGACGGACACGAAGGGCGTTTTGCGCAACAGGGACGATGAATCGAGCCTCATTGAAAAAATTTATGTGAGCGATATTCCTTCGCTGGTCAAACAGGGCATTATTTCGGGAGGAATGATTCCGAAAATCGATTGCTGCCGCGAGGCGATCCGCCGCGGCGTTAAAAAAGTATTTATCATCGATGGAAGGGTGGAGCATTCCATCCTCGTCGAAACATTGTCCGACCAAGGGATCGGCACCATGTTTGTAAACGGAGACTGATTTTTTAATCGGTCTCTTTTTATGAGCTTTTGAGCGGGGGAAAAACTTCCGCAAAGGCGTGTGAAAAATGGATGGGGAAACAATTGCTTTCCCCGCCGATTTATGATAAAATAGATAAAATAGGTGCATTATGAGCTTTGAAGAGTTAAAGCAGAAAGATCAGAAGTTTATCGCAAATACATACAGCCGCTTCCCGACCGACCTTTGCCGCGGCGAAGGGGCGACGCTCTGGTCGGAATCGGGGAAAAAATACGTCGATTTCGGCAGCGGCATCGCGGTCAATTCCTTCGGCGTAAACGACGAGGAGTGGAAGAGCGCCGTCATCGCGCAGCTGAACAAAGTCCAGCACGCGAGCAATCTCTATTATACCCGCCCGCAGGCGGAACTGGCGGAGATGCTCTGCTCCCGCACGGGCGCAAAAAAGGTATTCTTCTCCAATTCGGGTGCGGAAGCGAACGAGTGCGCCATCAAGGCGGCGCGCAAGTACTCCTTCGATAAATACGGCGAGGGGCGCTTCCGCATCGTAACGCTGAAAAACTCTTTCCACGGCAGGACGATGGCCACCTTGTCCGCGACGGGGCAGGAGGCGATGCACCGCAGTTTTATACCCATGCTGGACGGGTTTGATTACGCCGACCCTACCTGCGAGGGTGTGCGCGCAAAATGCTCGAAGGCTACCTGCGCGGTCATGCTCGAACTCGTGCAGGGGGAGGGCGGCGTGCGCCCGCTCCCCGTCGAAGAGGTGCAGAAGATCGAAAAATTCTGCAAGAAAAACGACATTTTATTGATAATTGACGAGGTTCAGACGGGCAACGGTCGCACGGGAACGCTGTACGCCTATGAACAATTCGGCATTTCGCCCGACATCGTGTCGACGGCGAAGGGGCTTGCGGGCGGGCTCCCGCTCGGGGCGACGATGTTCTTTGATAAGACGGAAAAGGTATTTGCCGCGGGCGACCACGGCTCGACCTTCGGCGGCAATCCCGTCGCCTGCGCGGGCGCTTGCAGCATCCTTTCGCGAATCGACAAAAATCTTTTGCTCGAGGTGCAGGGCAAGAGTGCCTATCTGTTTACGCATTTGGGCCGCATCAAAAATGTGATCGAAGTGACGGGCATGGGACTGATGATCGGGCTTTTGACGACGAAAAAGGCTCGTGTCGTTTCCGAAGCGTGTCTGGAAAGGGGGTTGATCGTGTTGACCGCGAAGGACAGGGTGCGCCTGCTTCCGCCGCTCACCATTAAGAAAGACGAGATCGATTTTGGTTTGAAAATTTTGAACGAGGTGATTTCCGAATGAAGCATTTGTTAAAACTTGCAGACCTGACGACCGAAGAGATATTCGGCATTCTGAACCTTGCCGACCAATTGAAATACGAGCGGAAAAACGGCATTCCGCATCCGCACCTTGCCGGCAAAAAGCTCGGTATGATTTTTACAAAGTCATCCACGCGGACGCGCGTCAGCTTTGAGGTCGGCATGACGGAACTGGGCGGTACGGCGCTGTTCCTTTCCGACCGCGACATTCAGCTTGGTCGCGGCGAGCCGATTAAGGATACCGTGCGGGTGCTTTCGCGCTATCTGGACGCGATCATGATTCGCACCTTTGCCCAGCAGGACGTGGAGGACTTGGCAAAATACGGCTCCATCCCCATCATCAACGGGCTGACCGATTATTGCCACCCTTGCCAGGTGCTCGCAGACCTCATGACGATTCGCGAGTATAAAGGAAGCCTCAAAGGTCTGAAATTGTGCTTTGTGGGTGACGGGAACAATATGGCGAATTCCCTCATCGTCGGCGGCATCAAGACGGGCATGGAGGTTTCTATCGCCTGCCCCGATACCTATCGCCCCGATGCGGACATCATGAAGTGGGCGTCCGAGAACGGCAAATTTACCGTCACTTCCGATTTGAAAAAAGCGGCGGAGGGTGCGGACGTGCTCTATACCGACGTGTGGGCGTCGATGGGGCAGGAAGGCGAAAAGGCGGTTCGCGAAAAAGTGTTCAAAAATTATTGTGTGGATGCAGATCTTCTCTCCGTTGCAAAGTCGGACGCGATGGTTCTGCACTGCCTGCCTGCGCACCGCGGCGAAGAGATCACCGACGAGGTGTTCGAAGCGCATGCAAACGAAATATTCGACGAGGCGGAAAACAGGCTGCACGCGCAGAAAGCGGTGCTGTGCAAAGTACTCAAATAAAATTCGGATTCAACAATCGATTAAAAATATTTTATAGGGTCGCATATGAAGGAAGAAAAAGTTTATTTAACGCTGCAAAACGGGCAGGTGTTCGAGGGCAAGCGCTTCGGCGCGCGCGGAGATGTGATCGGCGAACTCGTCTTCACGACGGGTATGACCGGCTACATCGAAACGCTGACAGACCCGAGTTATTATGGGCAGATCGTCATTCAGACGTTTCCGCTGATCGGAAACTACGGCATGATCCCCGCCGACGCGGAGAGCCGCAAGCCGTTCCTTACCGCCTATGTGGTGCGGGAGTATTGCGAGGCGCCGTCCAATTTCCGCTGCGAAGGGAAACTGGACGATTATCTGAAGGCGCAGGGCATCGTCGGCGTGTACGGCATCGACACCCGCCAGCTGACGCGCATCGTGCGCGAAACGGGCGTAATGAATGCCGTCATTTCCACGCGCCCGGTCAACGACGTCAATGAAATCAAAAAATATGCGATCCGCAACGCGGTGGAGAGTGTAACCTGCGCCGAACCCTCCGTCTACGGCGAGGGAAATAAACGCACGGTGGCGCTGTGGGATTTCGGCGCGAAGGAGAACATCGTGCGCGAACTCGTCAAGCGCGGCTGCAAGGTGATTCGCGTTCCCGCCTCCTATACCGCCGAGCAAATCCTTGCATTGAATCCGGACGGGTTGATGCTCACCAACGGCCCGGGCGACCCCGCCGAAAACGTCGGTATCATCGAAAATATCAAAAAACTTGCGGGCAAGCTCCCCGTATTCGGCATCTGCTTGGGCCATCAGCTCTTCGCGCTCGCGATGGGCGGTAAGACCAAGAAGATGAAATACGGCCACCGCGGCACAAATCAACCCGTCAAAAATCTGGAGACGGGCAGGGTATACATCTCCAGCCAAAACCACGGTTACGAGGTCATCAACGAATCGGTGCAGTCGGTCGGCAAAATCAGCTTTGTCAACGCGAACGACAATACCTGCGAAGGCGTCGACTACGACGATATGAACGCATTCACCGTGCAGTTCCATCCGGAAGCCTGCTCGGGACCTTTGGACGCGTCCTATCTCTTCGACCGCTTTATTGCCAACATGGACAAAGGAGGAAAGCGCAATGCCTAAAAGGAGCGATATAAAAAAGGTTCTCGTCATCGGCTCCGGCCCGATCGTCATCGGTCAGGCGGCAGAATTTGACTATGCGGGCGCGCAGGCGTGCCGCGTTCTGAAGGACGCAGGCGTAAACGTCGTGCTGTGCAACTCCAACCCTGCGACCATCATGACGGACGAGGCGCTCGCGGACGAAATTTACCTCGAACCGCTCACCATCGATTCCATCAAGCGCATCATCATCAAAGAGCGACCGGACAGCCTGCTCGCCTCGCTCGGCGGACAGACCGGTTTAACCATTGGCTGCAAGCTCGCGAAGGAGGGCTTCCTGGATAAATGGGGCGTCAAGCTCATCGGAACGAAGGTGGATGCCATCGACCGTGCGGAGGATCGCGAACTTTTTAAGGAAACGATGCAGAAGATCGGTCAGCCGGTCGTTCCCTCCGACATCGCGTACACCGTCGAGGAGTGCGTTGCGGTCGCCAATAAAATCGGGTATCCCGTCATCATCCGCCCCGCGTTCACGCTCGGCGGCGCCGGCGGCGGCGTGGCGTACAACGAGGAAGAGCTGCGCACCATCTCGCACAACGGCCTGATGCTCTCGCCCATTACGCAGGTTTTGGTCGAAAAGTACATCTACGGCTGGAAGGAGATCGAATTCGAGGTTTTGCGCGACGGCGCGGGCAACGTTCTGACCGTCTGCTCCATGGAAAACTTCGACCCCGTCGGCATTCACACGGGCGATTCTATCGTCATTGCGCCTGCGGTCACCCTCTCCGATAAAGAGTATCAGATGCTCCGCACGGCGTCTTTGGACATCATCTCCGAATTGCAGATCGAGGGCGGGTGCAACTGCCAGTTCGCACTCAATCCCGATTCCTTTGAATATTCCGTCATCGAGGTCAACCCCCGTGTGTCGCGCTCCTCGGCGCTCGCGTCGAAGGCGACGGGGTATCCCATTGCGAAGGTCGCAACGAAAATCGCGCTCGGCTACACCCTTGACGAAATCAAGAACGACGTTACGGGCAAGACATTTGCCTGCTTTGAGCCGACGCTCGACTATGTCGTCGTAAAACTCCCGAAGTGGCCTTTCGATAAATTTCTGTACGCGAAGCGCGAACTCGGCACCCGCATGAAGGCGACGGGCGAGGTCATGGCGATCGGCACCTCGTTTGAGATGGCGATTATGAAGGCGGTGCGCGGCGCGGAAATTTCCTTGTCCTCCCTCAACCTCGACAAGTATGAGGGGAAGGATTTGCGGGAAGAATTGAAGAAGTTGTCCGACGAGCGGCTGTTTACGGTATTTGCGTCTTTGAAGGCGGGCGTCTCCGTCGACGAAATTTTTGAAATAACGAAAATTGACCGCTGGTTCCTCTCCAAGCTCAACAATCTGGTCGAATATGAGCGCCGCTTGCACAGCGAAAAGCTGACGCGCGCGCTGTACGACGAGGGCAAGCGCCTCGGGTATCCCGACCATGAGCTGGAAAAGCTGTCGGGGCAGAAAATCCCGTACCACAGGAAGGCGGTCTATAAGATGGTCGATACCTGCGCGGCGGAATTTGCGGCGGAAACACCGTATTTCTATTCGACCTACGACGAGTATTCGCACGACGAGGCGACGCCGTTCATTGCGGAAAGCACGAAAAAGCGCATCATCGTCATCGGTTCGGGGCCTATCCGCATCGGGCAGGGTATCGAGTTCGATTATTCCTCCGTACATTGCGTCTGGACGCTGAAAAAACTCGGCTACGAAGTCATCATCATCAACAACAACCCCGAAACTGTTTCCACCGATTTCGACACGGCGGACAGGCTGTACTTTGAGCCGCTCACTCCCGAGGACGTGCAGAACGTCATCGACAAGGAGAAGCCTTACGGCGTCGTCATTACTTTCGGCGGACAGACTGCCATCAAGCTGTGCAACTATCTTGACAAGAAGGGCATCCGCATCCTCGGCACCTCGGCAGACAGCGTCGACATGGCGGAGGACAGGGAGCGCTTCGACGAACTGCTCGAGCGCTTCGGCATCAGCCGCCCGAAGGGGCTGACGGTCATGACCAAAGAGGAGGCGTTGGCGGCCGCCGACAAGCTCGGCTATCCCGTCCTGCTTCGCCCGTCTTATGTCATCGGCGGTCAGAACATGACCATCGCGTTCACGGAGAGCGACATTTCCAGATACATGGACGTCATCCTTGCCCAGCACATCGAAAACCCCGTGCTTTGCGACAAGTACCTCATGGGGCAGGAGCTGGAAGTCGACGTCATCAGCGACGGAAAGGACGTTCTTATCCCCGGTATTATGCAGCACATCGAGCGTGCGGGTGTGCACAGCGGCGACTCCATCGCCGTGTACCCGCCGTACAACTTGAGCGACATAATGCTCGATAAGATCATCGAATGTTCGACGCAGCTCGCGCTTTCGCTCAAAACGAAGGGGCTCATCAATATCCAGTTCCTTGTATTCCACAACGAATTGTATGTTATCGAGGTCAACCCCCGCGCTTCGCGCACGATCCCGTATATCTCCAAGGTGACGGGAGTTCCGATGGTGGAGCTCGCGACGAAAATCATGGTCGGCGCAAAGCTGAAAAAACTCGGCTACGGCACGGGGCTGTATAAAACTTCGCCGTATGTGGCTGTCAAGGTGCCGGTATTTTCCTTTGAAAAACTCAACGACGTCAATTCCCAACTCGGGCCGGAGATGAAGTCGACGGGCGAAGTGCTCGGCATCGGCAAGACGATCGAGGAGGCGCTCT